>Ga0265314_10000576_pt1 | contig 46453 bp, 40 predicted proteins | sample 4126metaG_FD_203106 | JGI IMG/M metagenome (GOLD analysis project Ga0265314, IMG submission 203106) | Rhizosphere microbial communities from Carex aquatilis grown in University of Washington, Seatle, WA, United States - 4-1-26 metaG | ecosystem: Host-associated > Plants > Roots > Rhizosphere >... | reverse complement strand
AACGGGACCGCGTAATCGGTCGCCAGGACCACGAATCCGCCGCGCCGCAGTCGCTCGTGAATGCGCTCCGGCAAGCGGTGCCGGAATTGCCGGAATCTCTCACGATCCCCGGCTGACGACCCGAACCAGGATTCGCTTTCGAGAGCCCCGGTCATGTCCAGCTCGGCATCCCCTTCCAGCTCCACCAAAACAGCGGCTCCGTAGGGCTGCTCCATCAGCTTGATAGAGCGCGAATCCAGAAACTCGAGCATGCGCAACCCTGGCGTCGGGCGCCAGCGGTCGACCGCATCCAGCGCGGCTTCCTCGGTAGAGAAGAAGACTACGCCACCCAGGATCTCGCCCGGCGCGGGGAGCAACTGAAGCTCAGCTTCGGTCACGACGCCCAGGGTCCCTTCGCTGCCGATAAACAGATCCACGAAATCCATGCCGGGTTCGAGACGATAGCCTGCGGAATGTTTGCGGGTGCGGGGCAGGGGAATGCGCGGGACGTCGAAATCGACTTTTTCGCCGCGCCGATACTCGACCACGCTTCCATCGAGATGAACCACTCGTAACGCCCGCACGTGCCTGCGCGTCGCCCCGTACATGAAACTGCGCGAGCCGCTGGCGTTGGCTCCGATGTTGCCGCCGATGGACGATGTATTCTCGGTGGGATCGGGCGCGTAGAACTGGCCGGAGGCGGTGGCCGCGGCCTGCACGTCGCGAAGCAGCGAGCCTGTTCCTACTCGGGCATAGCCCGGGTGCACATCCAACTTGCGGAATTGCGCCATCGAAATCGCCCATCCGCTTTTCGGTACGGCGCCGCCCGCCAACCCCGTTAAAGCTCCCATAATCGTAACGGGCACGCCTCCAGAGGAGGCGTTAACGAGAATCGCGGCGATCTCTTCTTCGCTGCGGGGTGTGAAAACCTGATCGGCCCGGCCGGCGTAGCCGGAAGCGTCCGTAATATCCGTCATGTTTGATTTCGTGGGTTTGAGTTCGTGGGTTATACAGCCTTGCGCTGGCGCGTCAGGCCTTCGAGCAGCATGCCGGCGATCTGTTTCCCGTTGTCGAAGGCGTCTTCATAGGCGCTGCGCCGCTCAGTGCGGGTGAAACCGTACCCCAAACGATACAGCCGCTCGAGCGATAACCCGGCGACAAAGGTTCCCGTCCAGGCGATGGCCGCTTTGGGAATCAGCCCGCCGCCGAAGGGTACTTTCCCGACCAACTCGCGCGCCAGGGCTCGCCATCCGAATGCGCCCATGGCAATGGAGGCGATTTCCGATCGTTGCTCGCGATATCCCACGCAACGGTCGCTGGCCGCGGCCAGCAGGAATCCCATCCGGATCTGATTCATTGTGAGGAATGCCGCATCGGAGCCATACTCGCCGACAGCCCACGGCAGCGACACCAAGCTGGGAACCACGTCCGGAAGAGCCGTCACCAGGGCGAATAAAGCATTTTCTTTGGCGACCGCACGAATCACGTGATGCGAGGCTTCCTTGCGGAACGGATCCAGGCGGCGAGCCAGCGGCAGCATTAGATCCTCGCGCTTCCGCACGATGCGGCGCACGCAATCCTCGGGCGCGTCCGGATCGAAGGAGAATGCCTTCGCAGGCCGCAACAGAGAAGATTCGTAGATTTGCACGTCGCAGGATGGCCCGCCGCCGCGGATCAAAATCTGGACGGCTTCAGCGCGGCGCTCGGGAGAGAGATGATGCGGCGCGAAGAACTGCTCCATTTGGCCGAGCGATTCGCGGGAGGCTGCCACCAAGCCCACACGCACCGGACGGTCAGCCTGCGCCCGCACTTCAGCGGGATTCAGATTCGCGAGCGCTTGTCGTACCTGCCGGAAGACTGCGAGGGCCATGGCTGCAACTGGGCTGTCGGAGTCCGGAACATTACCCGTAACTCCTGTCTCCATTGTATCCCGACACCGATTCGTTCCACCTGGATCGCGCTGGAAAAGTACCGCAGTACGGTCCCATTGGACGGGTGGAACTCGAGCGCGGGCGCGACCAGCAGCAGGCGCGGTGGATCGGCACGAAGCGGGATTCCGGGGAAGTACCCCCGATTTTCGAAGTCGCCCCGCTCCAGGTGCCACTTGACGCGCATCCAGTAATCCAGAGCCTGGAGCGGTAAGTGGATGTCCTCGCTAGCCTTTACCTCGATGACGACCAGCCGGCCATCGTAATCGACGGCCAGGAGGTCCAGGATTCCACGAGAGCCCGCCGCGAACTGAGGGGCTTGGCCGTAGAGCGGGGTGTCCCGAATGCTGGCGTCCAAACGGCTGGCCGAAGTCCGCACCTGCGATTCGAGCCAAGCCTCCGGATGGCGCAGGTACAAGGGATTGGTGCGGTCGGGCGCCCCCGCAGTGCGCAGGCGAGCGAGTCCTCGAGCGAGCGCCTCGATTTCGGGAAGCTGCCTTGCGCCAGCAGGGTGGCGATTGTCGATCCCGAAAAGCAAAGTCGATCCGGAGGTTCGCGCGAACTCCAGACCTCGCACGGCCAGGCTGACGGACCCGTCCGGGCGAGGCCGCCGCTCGACGCCGTCGATCGCTCCGAGACGATCCACCCATATGGCGAGTTCGGGATCGGCGGCTGGAGCGCAAAATGAGTCGAGCCTGGTGGAGAAATTGGTATAGTCGCCGGGCTCGACCGGTTCTTCCAGAATCCCAGCTCCGTGGACGAATACGCGGAACCGCGCGGCGTCCCGATTCAGATAGCGGACGCGATGGCAGGTAGCATTCTCGGAACCGATCGGGACGAAGATCGCGAGCGTACCGACCGATAAGCGCGTCTCGCGCTGTCGCAGGTAATCGAGCCAAATCAGCCCAAAGCTCAGCACGCCGTCCACATCGATAGCATCTTCACCGGCGCCGATGGCGGCGATCGCCTGCGAGCCGCGGCGCAGGAGTGCTCTTGGGTAGGCAGGCGAAAGACTGTGGTGCAGATCGGGTTCCGTGCTCAGCTCGACCAGCTTCCAGCCGCTGTATTGGCGTCGAAGCGACATCCGGAACTGCTCGCGATATTTGAGGCGAGCCCCCTGCCTGGTGGTCGAGGAATTCGACGCTTGGGCCAGGTCGATCATCAGCAGCGAGCCTGTGCGTCCTCCAAAGCGTTCGACTTCGAGTTCCAGGAACCCTCGCCGGGCCTTGCCAACCGCGCGAATCCGGCGCACCAAGTTGCGCGTGTCATCCCAGCATTCGAGCGTGCAGGCGTCGCCTCGGCTTCCGAGCACAAACTTATCGGGACGGACCGGAAGCGGATCTTCGCCGGGTTCGATCAGGACGGGTTCGGCAGCCGTTAGGAGGAAAGCATCTATCGCGTTTTTGACCGACGGCGCATCTTTCACCACTGAAGATTAGTGGCAGCGGGGCGTCAGAATATCAGATCTTTCTTGGCAGAGAGGTGTTTTTCGAGTTCCTTGCGATCCCCAAAATACGTGGACTTGGCGATTCCCTTGCTGAACAGGTCGCGAGCCTGATCGTCGAAATGCACGGAATCGGACCGGTCGCTCTCCCCCGGGACCAAAATAGAAACAGCGATGGAAACGGAGTTAGGGGTCCTCGAAAGTTCCACAATTTGCGTCGCCGTCTGCCCGCCCGTGCCCATCACGACGGCGCCGCGATGCTCGAAAGTGATGGCGCGAGGCGTGATCATCCCGGCTTCGGTCACAGTTCCCCCACCGGCCGGCGTTGACCGCGAAGCACCATCGCGGGCCACGCGAAACATCGTGCCGTAATCGGCATGGTAGGGCAACTCCGTTTCGACTTGATCCTGGGCTTTGCGGAGAGCCGCGCGGATACGATTATTGCTCAGCGAATCCGGCGGTTCGAGCGCAGACGCTTCGGGCTTGCCCAGCGCCATCTTGAACAGATAGAAGGCTAGCGCCTCGGTGGAAGTTGCATCGCTGCGGCGGCTCCAGCCGGTCAGCATCTGGACGAAAGGCAGCTCGGGCGCCACCTTGACCAGGCGCGCCTGCCAGGTTTCCGCCTTGTACACCGCCGTCGAAAACGCCATGTCCACGGCACGCCCGAAAGGCCACTTATTCTGCGCGGCCAAGAGTTGAACAGTCATTGCCTCCGACTGCGGCACGTTGCGCTGTCGCAGCAATATCCCGTCCTGCGCGATCCCGCCCGAGCTGTCGAATATTTCGCCCTGCGCAGTTCCCACCAGCGCGCGGCCCGGGATCTGTCCCATGCGAAGCGCCGCTTGCACTTCGGCCGAGCTGCGTGCCGTGATCATCGCCCAGGCCTGTTCGAGCGCGCGTGGACCTGCGGTCTCGGCCGATCCGCTCCAGCCTACGGCGATCGATGTGCTGTGGCCGATGAGCGGAAAGGGAACGCCCGGAGGCGCGACACCTGATAGCGCGATCTGCTCGTCGGACGCGTACCAGCGCATCTCATAAGGTCGCCCGTCGTCGTTCCATCCGCTCAGAGGATCGAGGATCGCAATGACGTTCCCAGTGGAGCTGCGAGCCGGACCGATCAGCACATCATTCGCTCCATGGACGGTCATGAACGCGCGGCGGCTGAACGCGACTACCATCGCAGGTGTGACGGGATTGTTTTCAGAGTGCTCGGTCAGATAACGGTTGACGCCCGCGCAAAAAGCGCTGATAGCTTTCTGGAGCTGAGGAGAGAGCACCGTATCATCACTACCCGCGCCGCGCAGATTTCGCAGAAGGGCGTCTTTCCGGTCCTCCGCTTGCGAGTATCCGGTGGCATAGGCAGCTCCCGCGGCCGTGTGAGCAAAGATATGAGGGGTGCCGAAATTATCGCGGAGGACTTCTATGGTTTCTGCGAAAGAAGGAGCGGCTATGAGCAAGCCCAGCAGGAGAACGCGCACCGGGTTAGCGGGGACAGCCCTCAGCGGCTGTCGTCGTCGATGGCGATCTTCAGCGCACGCAGGAATTTCTGATCCTGCGAAGTGAGTTGAATCTTCCCCACCCGGCGACGCCGACCGGTTTCGGGTTGGGATTCGAGTTCCACCGTCTCTTCGGATTCGTCGTTTTCTTCGCCTTCAGCGCGTTTATTGAATCCGATGGTGGCTTCCAGAACCAGAAAGACGTCGTAACCGGCGCGCTTGATCTCTCCAATCGCGGCGGCTATACGGTCGGAATCAGAAAGCGACTCGTTGATCGCGTTTCCCAATTCCTGCATGAGATCTCGCAAGCGATCGTCCAATTCAATCCTCGTTTCTACCGAGCGAACCCACGCCTGCGGGTCCGATGCCACCTTCAGCATACCACCCGTTTTTCGGGAGGTCGAACGGTTGCATCATACCTCAATATCGGCTGTCGCGGCACGGTCTGTTAGATGGTTTGTTAGGATGTTGGGTGCCGACGATGAAAATCGATAAGCACAGCAAAGTGGGACGGTTTATGGAGCACGTGGTGCCCGGCGTGGTGCGGCCTTTACGTGTGCTCTGGAATGAGATTATCGGCTTTGTTTTCCTTTGCCTGGCCGCATGGGCCGTGCCCTCCGCCATCCGCAATGTCCGCAGTCTGCAAAGCGAGCAGAACGGTCTTGGACGCGTGCTGCTTTCGGTCGGCTTCTTCTGTCTGATGGCGTATTTCGCGATCAGTTCTTTCCTGCGAGCCCGCAGAATCTCGCGTTCCTGAACAAGACATGATTAATCCAGGCGAACTGCCGGGCCAGTATCCGTTCACACGCGGCATCCATCCTGGCATGTATCGCGGCCGGCTCTGGACCATGCGCCAGTACGCGGGTTTCGGATCGGCCGAGGAGAGCAACCGCCGTTACCGATTTCTTTTGTCGCAGGGGATCACCGGATTATCGGTAGCTTTTGATCTGCCAACGCAGATGGGCATGGACTCGGATCATCCGCTGGCCGCGGGCGAAGTCGGTCGCGTGGGCGTGGCGATCTGCTCGCTAGCCGACATGGAAAGGCTCTTCGAACGCATTCGACTGGATCAGGTCACCACTTCGATGACCATCAATTCGACTGCCGCGATCCTGCTCTCGCTGTATGCGTTAGTCGCGCGTCGTCAGGGAGCCGATCTCAAGAAGCTTTCAGGCACCGTGCAAAACGACATTCTGAAGGAATACATCGCACGCGGAACCTATATCTATCCACCGCGTCCGGCGATGCGCATCGTCACCGACCTGTTCGCGTGGGCCGGCATGGAACTGCCGGAGTGGAACACCATTTCGATTAGCGGCTATCACATTCGCGAAGCCGGCTCGACTGCGATTCAGGAAGTCGCGTTTACGCTCGCAAACGCCATCGCTTACATTGATGCGGCGATTCGCGCCGGGCTGAATGTGGACGCGTTCGCGCCGCGAGTGTCTTTCTTCTTCAACGCGCACAGCGATTTTCTGGAGGAGATCGCCAAGTACCGTGCCGCGCGGCGGCTGTACGCGCACATCATGAAGGAACGCTTCGGGGCGAAGGATCCGAGGTCGATGATGATGCGGTTTCACACGCAGACCGCTGGATCGACGCTGACGGCGCAGCAGCCTGATGTCAACGTTGTGCGAGTGGCGCTGCAAGCGATGTCGGCGGTCCTCGGAGGAACGCAATCGCTGCATACGAATGGGCGCGATGAGGCGCTCGGGCTGCCGACCGAAGACTCCGCGCGTCTTGCGCTGCGGACGCAGCAGATCATCGCGCACGAGAGCGGGATCACCAAGGTCGCCGATCCATTTGGCGGGAGTTTCTACATCGAGGAGTTGACGGACAAGATCGAACGCGGCGCGCAGGATTATCTGGAACGGATCGATGCGCTGGGTGGAACGCTGGCGGCGATCGAGAAAGGCTGGATCCAGGCGGAAATCCAGAACGCCGCGTACGAATTCCAGCAACAAGTGGAACGTGGCGAGAAAATCGTGGTCGGGGTCAATCGGTTTCAGCAGGAAGGTGAGGAATCGCTGGTGGCTCTGCGAATCGATCCGGCGATCGAACTTCAGCAGGTGGAACGATTGCGGCAGGTGCGCGCCTCGCGAGATCAGGCAGAGGTAATGGCTCGCCTTGGCGAGCTTGAAAGTGTTGCGCGCGGTTCGGATAATCTGATGCCGACGATCATGGCCGCCTGCGAAGCTTACGCGACCGTCGGGGAGATCTCGGATCGCCTAAGGAAAGTATTTGGCGAGTATCGTGAGGGCTGAAGTACACATCATCGGCGGAGGCTTGGCCGGCTGCGAAGCGGCGTGGCAGGTCGCCCGCGCGGCTGGCCGTGCCGTCTTGTACGAAATGCGTCCCGTGCGATCCACGCCTGCGCACAAGACCGAGGCGCTGGCCGAGCTGGTGTGCAGCAACTCCCTCAAGAGCGAACAGGAAAACGGCGCTCCGTGGCTATTAAAGGAAGAACTGCGCCGCTTAGGATCGCTCTTAATCAAGGAAATCGCGCCGCGAACGAGGGTGCCCGCGGGCCACGCCTTGACGGTGGATCGCGATCTGTTCGCCGCCGCGGTCACGCGGGCTTTAGAAGAGGACCCGGCCATCGAAATCCGCCGCGAAGAAGTTACCACACTCGATCCTCAACACATCTGGATCATCGCCAGTGGACCTCTGACATCCGATGCACTGGCGGCTGAAATCGGCCGGCTCACGGGATCGCAACGGCTGTTTTTCTACGACAGCATCAGTCCGATTGTCGATGCGGAGTCGATTGACACTTCGATTGCCTTCGCGGCGTCGCGCTATGGCAAGTCGCTGGACGGAACCGACGACTATCTGAATTGCCCGTTCGACAAAGCCGAGTACGAGGCTTTCTTGGACGCGCTTCTGGCGGCGGACAGCGTGCCCGCGCACATTCCGGAAGACCAACCAGGCGAAGACAAAGTTAATTACTTCGAGGCCTGTTTGCCGATCGAAGAGATCGCGCGGCGGGGACGCGACACGCTGCGCTTCGGGCCGATGAAACCCATGGGTTTGACCGATCCTCGCACCGGCCGGCGCCCGTACGCCGTGGTGCAACTTCGCAGCGAAAACGCGCGCTCCGGGAGCTTCAACCTAGTCGGATTCCAGAATCACATGCGCTTCGGCGAGCAGCAGCGTGTGCTGCGGATGATCCCGGGTCTCCAAAACGCCGAGTTCTTGCGCTATGGTCAGGTGCACCGCAATACTTACATCAACGGGCCTGCTCTGCTGACGTCCACGCTGCAGTTGCGAACGCAGCCCAAAGTTTTCTTCGCTGGGCAGATTTCGGGTGTAGAAGGATATGTGGAGTCCATTGCGACGGGTTTGATCGCCGGTATCGGCGCGGCTGCACTGGCCGCCGAGGAGCCACCGCGCGCATTCCCGCGCGAAACCGCCCTGGGATCGCTCTGCGCATACGTGTCCGGAGCGGATCCGAAGAACTACCAACCCGCGAACATCACGTTCGATCTGCTGCCAAAGCTTGAAAATCCGCCGCGAGATCGCAAGCTGCGGCACGCGGAAGTATGCCGACGGGCGCTAGCTGCGCTGGAACAGTATTTGTACTCGCATGTCTGAACTGGCGAGCGCCATCGACCGCTACCTCGTTGACCTGCGCCTGCAAAACGCCTCGCCGCACACCCTGCGCAACTATGCCAGCGATCTTGAACAATTCGCCGCCTATTTCTCGCCTCCGGACCAGCATCCGCCCGCACCGGCCGAGTTCACGGTGCTACAAATCCGCGAGTGGCTGGGCGATCTCTACCAACGCCGCCTGAGCCCGGTTTCCGTCCGGCGCAAGTTGGCTGCAGTCCGCTCGCTGTTTCAGTTCCTCGCAAAGCAGGGCAGCGTGCCGACGAATGTCGCACGACTGGTGAAGACTCCCAAGGCTCCGCAGCGCCTGCCCGCCGTTCCAACCGCCGAGCAGACCAACGACCTCATCAACGCTGTCGCCGAAGATCGTCTGGAGCGACCGTTTCCTGAACGCGATCGCCTGATTTTCGAATTGCTCTACGGCTGCGGCCTGCGCATCAGCGAACTGGTGGGGCTCGATCTGGACGATTTCGATACTCGCGAGCAGTGGATTCGCGTGCGCGGCAAGGGTCGCAAGGAGCGGCAGGTTCCGTATGGCGCGACCGCGGCCGCGGCGCTCGACAAGTATCTTGCGGTGCGGGCCACCAAGCCGCGGGAGAAAGGACTGTTCGCGAATCACCTCGGCACGCGACTTTCCGATCGGGGCGCACGCGGCATCGTGAAGCTGTACGCCCGCCTGATTTCGGGCGATGCGTCGATGCATCCGCACAGCCTGCGGCACGCCTTCGCGACGCATCTACTGGCCGATGGTGCGGATCTTCGCGCCATTCAGGAATTGCTGGGCCACGCGCGACTGGCGACCACGCAGAAGTACACTCAGGTGTCGCTGACGGATTTGATGGCCGTGTACGATCGCTCGCATCCCAAGGCTAAAAACCGGTAAATACTATGCTCTCCTTTGAATCCGTTGATTTCGCCTTCGCACAGATGGTGGAGTCCGCCCGTCGAGCCACCTCGGAACTGAGTGGTGCTGGGATCCCGCACCGCGTTGTTGGTGGCGTCGCCGTGTTTCTACATGTGGATCAAGTTGAACCGATCGCGGCGCGGCTGACACCCGATGTCGACTTGGCGGTCCAAGCTGACAACGTTGCTGCTGCGTCGCGAGTGCTGGAATCGCTAGGGTACGTGAACGACGGTAGTTTGTTCCGCGATCTCTTCAATCCGAGAATTTGGCACGCTGTCCACTTGATTTGTGAGTCAGTGCCAACCTCCGAACCCGTGCGCACCAAGGAAGGCATCATCATTGCTCCGGTCGCCGATCTTGTTCGCATGAAGCTCACCAGCTTCCGGCTGAAAGACAAGGTTCATATTCAAGACCTCGATGGAGTCGGATTGATCACGCCGAAAATTGAGCAGAGCCTATCCGAACCGCTGCGCGAGCGTCTGGCGGAAGTCCGCGCGAACGAGTAACGCACAGGGCGCGGCGGGGTTTGCCGCGATCCGTTGTGTGTATTGAGAGTAGCGTCCCACTCACGCGCACAGAGTCCCACAGCCGAACACCTTCTTCCAGCCAGACACGCTGAATCCACACGACTTTTTCGCGGCACGAAACCTGCCTCAGTTTCGTCAGAAGACTATGACGGCCACCCTGGAGTTTCCGGTGACAGCAGCTTCCACAGCCGCGCGGCCTTATCGTGTCCTGATCTGTGACGATCAGCCTGACGTGCTGCACGCTTTGCAGCTTCTGCTCAAGGGCCAGGGATACGAAGCTGTGACCGTCGACTCCCCGCGCGCGTTGTTGCGCGAAGCTCGATCGGACGAGTTCGACCTGATTCTGGCCGACTTGAATTACACGCGCGATACTACGTCGGGTGAAGAAGGCCTGGACCTGCTCGCAGGATTGGAATCGCAGGGTAATACTGTGCCGGTGATCGTGATGACCGCGTGGGGCAGCATCGACCTGGCGGTGGAAGCGATGCGCCGCGGGGCTTGTGACTTTGTCCAGAAACCCTGGGATAACGAGCGCGTGTTGGCGGCGATCCGCAAACAGGCCGATTCCGAACGCCGCAGGCAGTCGGAGCTTGAAATCGCGGCCACCGTGCAGCAAAAGCTGTTTCCGCGCGCGGCGCGTCGCTTGCGTACGATCGATTACGCCGGTCAGTGCGTCGCGGCACGAGGCGTCGGCGGCGATTACTACGACTTCCTGGATCTGGGAGACGAGCCCAGCGAAAGTTCAATGGGATTTGTGCTCGCCGATGTATCCGGAAAAGGCGTCCCGGCGGCGCTGCTGATGGCGAATCTGCAGGCTTGCTTCCGGACCCAAGCTGCGAGCGGCGTACGCCGGCCGGCCGAGTTGCTGGAAGCCATCCACCGGCACTTTTATTTCTCCACGGGATCCGATCGGTTCGCGACCTTGTTTTTCGGCTCTTATGACGACCGAACGCGGCGGATGCGCTACGCCAATTGCGGCCATTGCGCGCCTCTTCTGTTGCGGGCCAACGGCGAGTTGACGAAGCTCGACCCCACTGCTCCGATGCTGGGCGCGTTCGAGGAATGGAGTTGCGTCGAAGACGAGGTCGGCCTCAACGCGGGCGATACTCTACTGCTTTATTCGGACGGCGTGACTGAGGCCACCAACTCCGCGGGCGATGAATTCGGCGAAGATCGTCTAGTGCTCACTCTGCGTGAAAACAACGCGTTCACTGCAGAAGATCTGGTGCGAAAAATCATCGATGCGGTCTCCGCGTTCAGCGAGGCATCGCTTGTGGACGACGTCACCGTCGTCGCGATTTGCGGAGTGTGAAGTTTTACGCGCGGGCCTGGTAAGACGCGTCGGATGTCGAAACCCGGATCTTCTCGCCCTCGTTGATGAACGGGGGCACTTGCACCACTAGACCGGTCTCCATCGTCGCAGCCTTGGTTACGTTCGAAACCGACGCGCCCTTAATCCCCGGTTCCGTCTCTTTAACCGTCAGATCCACGGTAGCCGGAAGCTCCACGCTGATCGGTTTGCCTTCGTAGAACTCGACCAGCACCTTGAGATTCGGAGTCAGATAATCGGTCGCGTCCCCAAGCAGGTCCTTCACCAGGTGCATCTGTTCGAAGCTCTCGGTGTTCATGAAATAGTAGTACTCGCCGTCGTCGTACAGATACTCCATCTCCTGCTCGTCGAGCGACGCCTTCTCCACCTTGTCTTCCGACGAGAACCGGTGCTCGATCATCGTCCCGGACTTGAAGTTGCGCATCTTCACCTGGACGAAGCCGCGCAGGTTGCCCGGCGTGCGATGTTCCATCTTGAAGACCGAGAACAGGTCGTTATTGAACTTCACCACCATGCCCGGACGGAGTTGTGTTGCGGCAATCTGCATAAGGGAAACTTCAGTTTAGCAAACCCCTTTGAAAATTCCCCGAATTCCGCTATTGACATTGTATTAGTAGACTAGTACACTAGAAGTCGAGATGACTAGGACGGCGCCTTTCGCATTCCGGCTGGACGCCCGCAGTGGCGTGCCGGTATACCGCCAGCTCATCGACCAGGTGCAGGCTGGAATCGCTTCCGGCCACCTGGCCAGCGGCGAGCAGATCCCGACTGTCCGTCAGGTGGCGGTGGACCTGGAGATTAATCCCAACACGGTTCTGCGGGCGTACCGGGAACTCGAAATCCGCGGCGTTCTGGATACGCAGCAAGGCACCGGGACGTTCATCTCGGACCGCAAGGTCACACAGGACGATGCGGAGCACGATCGGCAATTGCAGCAACTGGTGAGCGAGTTCGTAGCGCGCGCCGGCGCCGGCGGATTTACGGTCCAAGAGTTGATCGAGAGCCTGCGCGAGCGTCTGCCGGAAACCGAGAAAAAGAGGAGATAGTCATGTTCGAACTTCTTGAGAGTAAGCGGGTGAGCGGTCCAGGCCTCGCGCTGCATATCGGTTTGTTCGTGCTGGGCGCAATCGCGACCGGTGAGCTTCATACACCGTGGCCATTAGTCGCTGCCGTTTTGATCGGACTCTATTTCCTGTTTTCGATCAAGGTGGTTCGCCAATGGGAGAAGGTAGCGGTGCTGCGCTTCGGCAAATTCAAGCACCTGCAGGGTCCCGGTGTCTTCTGGCTGATTCCGGTGGTCGATACGCTGAGCCCTTATGTCGATCAGCGGATCCGGGTCAGCAACGTCTCGGCGGAATCGACGCTGACTCGCGACACGGTTCCCGTCAACGTTGACGCGATTATCTTCTGGGTGGTCTGGAATGCCGAGAAGTCGATCCTGGAAGTATCCAGCTACGTAGACGCGATCACGCTGAGCGCGCAGACGGCGTTGCGGGAGTCGATCGGTCGGCACAACCTGGCACAGATGTTATCGGAGCGGGAAACCCTGGGAAGAGAATTGCAACGGCTCTTGGATGAGAAGACGAATCCTTGGGGGATCACCGTGCAGTCGGTCGAGATCCGCGATGTGCAGATTCCCCAAGGCCTTCAGGACGCCATGTCGCGTGAGGCGCAAGCGGACCGTGAGCGCCACGCCCGGATCATCCTCGGAGAAGCAGAAACGCAGATCTCAGCGAGCTTCGCGAAAGCGGCTGAGGTGTATCGCGATAATCCCGTCGCGCTGCACCTGCGCGCCATGAACATGCTGTATGAAGCGATTAAAGAGAAGGGCGCCATGGTCATCGTGCCTTCCTCGGCGGTCGAAACCATGGGCCTAGGCGGCATGCTGGCCACTTCGACTCTGGCTCCGAAGCAATAAACCGCCTCCGAGCCGCGGGAGTGATCGAGCGGTGGCTCGGCTCTGCTGTATCATCAGAAGTACACCCTGATGATTCCGGAAACGATCCCCGAAGGACTTACATTCGACGACGTTCTCCTGCTTCCCGCCCGCAGTAGCGTCGTCCCCGCCGAAACCGATACCCGGACCTGGATCACGCGCAAGATCGGTCTGAACATTCCCATCGTCAGCTCCGCCATGGACACGGTGACGGAGTCGCATCTCGCGATCGCGCTGGCGCAACAGGGCGGGCTCGGCCTGATCCACCGCAACATGCCGATCGAGCGCCAGGCCGAAGAAGTGGACCGTGTGAAACGCTCGGAAAGCGGCATGATCGTCGATCCGGTTACCGTGGATCCCGAGCAGATGATCGGCGACGCGCTGGAAGTGATGAAGCGCTACCGCATCTCTGGCGTCCCCGTGACCAAGAACGGCAAGCTGGTCGGCATTCTCACCAATCGTGACCTGCGCTTCGAGACGCGCACGGATGTTCCCATTTCCAGCGTGATGACCAAGGAAAACCTCATCACCGTGGGCGTCGGCACCACCCTCGAAGAAGCTGAGGCGATCCTGCATACGCATCGCGTGGAAAAGCTTCTGGTGGTGGATGAGCATTACTACCTGAAGGGCCTCATTACCGTAAAAGACATCCAGAAGAAACTCAAATATCCCAACGCCGCGAAAGATGCGCAGGGACGTTTACGAGTGGGAGCCGCGCTGGGGACCTCGGGGGATTTTCTCGAGCGAGCCCAGGAACTGGTCAAGAAGAAAGTGGACCTATTGGCGGTGGATTCGGCGCATGGCCATAGCGAACGCGTGCTCGAAGTAGTCGCCACGCTGAAGCGCGTGCTGCCGGACGTCCAACTGATCGCGGGCAATGTCGCGACCAAACAGGGGGCTTGCGACCTGATTGCGCTCGGCGCGGACGGAATCAAAGTCGGCATCGGGCCGGGATCCATTTGCACCACGCGCGTGGTGAGCGGCGCGGGCGTTCCGCAGATCACTGCGATCGCGGAATGTTCGAAAGCCACGCAGGGCAGCGGCGTACCTTTGATCGCCGACGGCGGCATCAAGTTTTCGGGCGATATCACCAAGGCCATCGCCGCGGGCGCGGACTGCGTGATGATCGGAAGCTTGTTCGCGGGTACCGAAGAAAGTCCGGGCGAGACGATCCTCTATCAGGGCCGGACCTTCAAGAGCTATCGCGGCATGGGATCGCTGAGTGCGATGAGCCAGGGCTCGTCGGATCGCTATGCTCAGGACGGCACGGCGGGCGGGAAGCTGGTTCCCGAAGGCATCGAGGGTCGCGTGCCGTATAAGGGCCTGCTGTCCGATCTGGTGTATCAACTTGTCGGTGGGTTGCGCGCCGGCATGGGCTACTGCGGCTGCGGCACCATTCAAGAGTTGCGCGAACGGGCTCAGTTCGTCCGCGTCACGTCGGCCGGCTTGCGCGAAAGCCACGTCCACGACGTGATCATCACCAAAGAAGCACCCAACTACCGCCTTGAATAGTGGCGTCTTGAGTAGCGGACAGCCTTCCCGCACCTGCCTCTATGTGGCCGCTGGACGCGCATTAGGCGCGCGCGAACCGGACGAGTCGATCCGCAATCCGGATTATCTGGCCGAGCGCTTGCTGGGTCCCGAAGAGCGTGCCCTGGTCGCCGACCAGGGCGTAGTCCAGGCGCTGGAGCACGACTTTGCCACCGTGCGCCAGAATCCTGAAGCGATGGGCGCCATGGTCATGATGATCGTCCGGACGCGTTTCATCGAAGAGCGCCTGGAGCACGCGATTAGCAACGGAGCATCCCAGGTGGTGATTCTTGGCGCCGGATTTGACACACGTGCCTATCGACTTGTAGAACTGCTCAAGGCCGCGAGAGTTTTCGAAGTGGACCAACCCTCCACGCAGGAGTACAAGAAACGGCGCATCCAGGAAGCCGGCATTGAGGTCCCGCCGAATCTGACATACGTCACCATCGACTTCCGGCATGACAAACTTGGCGATGTTCTTGCCGCGGCAGGATACGATTCCAGCCAGAAGACATTTTTTGTTTGGGAAGGCGTCACGATGTATCTTCCCGAAGCGGCCGTTGAGGAGACGTTGCGCTGGATAGGAGCGCAGGCTCCCGGCAGCACCATCATTTTCGATTTCGTGGGCGCGAGGCTCATCCAATTTATGGCGACGGCGGATTTGAGCAAGTTCCCCGAAGCCGCCCAGAAAGCGTTCGAAAGGTTTCGAGGACTCACTTCCGGAGAGCCCTGGATCTTCGGTTTGCCGGACACGAACGAGCGCGAGTTTCTCGCCAAAGTTGGTTTAGAGCTGCACGCACTTCTCCCTGTAGGCGGCGAGGAATCGATGAAGCGTTACCTGACCCGCAGCGATGGAACGCCGTACATCCCGGTTCCTCCGCCTCAGCAGCAGGCGCCAGTGCAACGCGCGACCTATTGCCTGGCGGAAGCTGTCGTGCCGGCGCGCTAGCGCATCACCAGGAATCCGATCGCGATCAGCACCGGGAGACTGCCGAGCATTACCCAGCTCCACGGATTCCCCATGTTAGCTGTCAGGCCGATCCCATCGCGACGACCGACGAACAGCGCGGCATCGTCGGGGTTGTAGTAAATCATTCCCCCTTTCCAGCATTCATTGGGTGTGGGATCCATCGCGGCGCGGGGATCCTTGGATTTCTTGATCAGATAGATAACGCCCACGAAAATAACCGGCATCCCTCCGACCGCGATCAAGGCGATTGGCAGGTGGAGCAGCGGCCCCAGGGCTACGCCTGTCATCGTCAGAGCCAAGGCCCACTGGACCGCCACGCAGAACCCGACCATCGGTTTGCGGAGCGTTTCAGACTGGCGCGATCCATACCAAATCGCCAGGGCGAACGCCAGAAACCAAACCGCCATCTCGGCGGCAAAGAGCAACGGAGCGTACACGCCGCGGAAGGATCGGTTCGCCCATCGGTTCGGATTTCCATTGATATCCCAATGAACAGGAAACCTGATCGGGATGCTGTCCCAGTTGGCGCGTAAGTAGACGGCCGCCCCGGCTAAGAGCAGCAGAGGCACCACACCCAGCCATAGGAACCACGGTAATCGCTCAGCCTGGATGCTCAGTTCGATCACCCGGATCGTCGGCGGCTGGACCGCGAAAGCCTTCACCCTCCGATGGAGCAACACGAACGCCACACTTCCCGCGATCACGGTGGCTAGGCTCGCCACAAACACCCAACTGAACGCGTCGCGCTGAGTTATGGCGATAAGGCCCGCAAGAATTGGGATGGCTACCGCCGACCGGAACCTGCGGATTACGCGGCGTCCATCCAGGCTCGACCGGAATCCTGAAGGAACAATGACCCCGAATAGAATCTCCCTGCGCGTCAGGTTCGGAAGCGAAAGGACCACCAAGCTGATCAGCAAATGAGAGATGAGCGGAATCACCAGGATCATCGGTTCAGCCCCTCCGCAAGCGCGCGTAATTCAGCGGCAATCTTGGCCGTCGAAACACCACCCGCACGCATCTGTGAAATAAGCTCCCGCAGACGCTGGCGGTAATCCGCAACTTCGTTCCGAGTTGCCGTAGCGGGCGCCGTCCGTTCCAACACTGCGGCGCCGCGCCCGTGACGAAGATCGAGCCAACCTTCAGACGCCAGCACGCGATAGGCTTCAGCGACAGTGTTGAAGTGTACACCCAGTTCCATCGCGATCCGGCGCACCGACGGCAGGTCGCTGCCGGGCTTGAGCCGGCCTTCGACCAATTCGACCCGCAAGCCGTCAGCGATCTGCCGCGTCGCGGGAATAGGTGAGTTCAGGTCGATGCGAATGCGAGGAGCGCCTGCCATCACTGTACACTGTATACGAACACTATACAGTTGTCAAGAGACAACGCGAGCCTTGAGCCGGCCTTGGGCGACTCGTACCTGGATCTCGGACTCCGGCGGCGCGTCCACGGGAGTTTTGACGATTTTCCCTTCCCGCTCCACAATGGCATAGCCGCGGTCGAGAATCTTGAGCGGGCTTAACTGGGTCAGGTGTGCCGTGAGCGGCGTGAGCGAACCCCGCGCGCGACTCAGCCTCAATCGGATTGCCTGGTTTACGGCCGCATCGCACGCTTCCAGGCGTCGTCGGGACGCCGCAAACTGTAGCCGGACATCGCGCTGCACCAATCTTGTTGCAACTGCATCTAGCGCGCGCTTTTGCGAGCCCAACGCGATCCGAACACCGTCGCGCAGCGCGTACTCCAACTCATCGATCCGTTGAGCTCTTCGTCCAAGTGTCCGATGCAGGCGAGCCGAGTCGATCTCCACCATGTGCAATTGACGGGCCCGCAAGGCGAGAGTTAAACGAGCCGCCTGGCGCAATCTGCCCTCAGCGCCAGACAATCCTTCCAGCAGGCTCTGGCGCGTGGATGCCACCAGTTCCGCCGCCGCCGAAGGCGTGGGCGCGCGCAGATCCGCGACGAAATCGGCGATGGTGAAATCGGTCTCATGACCGACGGCCGAGATGACCGGAACGGGTGACGCCGCGATGGCGCGCGCTACGCGCTCTTCATTAAACGCCCACAGGTCTTCGAGCGAGCCGCCGCCACGAGCCACGATCAACACTTCCGGCCAGCCGGATTCCGAGAAGTATTCGATACCGGAGGCGATCTGCTCCGCCGCTCCGTCGCCCTGCACCTGCGCCGGATACAGGCGGATGTGGCGGCCCGGGCAGCGCCGTTCCAGAATGTGGATCATGTCTCGGATCACCGCGCCCGAAGGCGACGTCACGATCCCGATCCGCTCCGGCAGCGCCGGCAGCGGACGCTTTCGCGCCTGGTCGAACAGTCCTTCCGCGGCCAGCTTCCGCTTCAACTGCTCGAACGCCAGTTGCAGCGCGCCGTGACCCTGCGGCTCCAGCGCTTCCACCACCAATTGCAGTTCACCGCGAGCATCATACAGATCGATGCGTCCGCGCGCCAGCACCGCCACACCGTCCTGCGGCTTGAACTTCAGATACCGCGCGGTCATTTTGTAGCAGACGCAGCGAATCTGCGCGGACTCGTCCTTCAAGGTGAAGTAGTAATGCCCGCTGGGCGGCTGCTTCGCGCCCGAAATCTCGCCCGCCACCCAAATATCGGTGAACTCGCCCGAGAGCACGGAGCGCATCTCCGCGGTCAATTCGCTGACGGTATAAGACCGCCGCTGGACGCTCCAATCGAGTGTGATCTGCTCCATGGTCCGCTCTATGTGTATATCATGGTGGGAATGACTGCCAAAGAAGCTCTCGAATTTGCGAAGAAAAACGATGTGAAGCAGCTCGACCTGCGCTTCACCGATCTGCCCGGAGTGCAACAGCACGTCTCCTACCCCATCGGGGAGCTGAGCGAATCGAGTTTCGAGGAAGGCTTCGGCTTCGACGGCAGCTCCATCCGCGGCTGGGCCGCCATCAACGAATCCGACATGCTGCTGGTGCCCGATCCGGCCACCGCCATCGTCGATCCTTTTTTCGAAGTCAAAACGCTGGTGATGATTTGCAACGTCATCGATCCCATCACTCGCCAAAGCTATGATCGCGATCCGCGCTGGATTGCCCGTAAAGCCGAGCTGTACGTCAAGAATTCGGGTCTCGCCGACACGGCCTTCTTCGGCGCGGAAGCCGAGTTTTTTATCTTCGACAGCGTCAGCTTCGATCAGAACGCGCACTCCGGCTTCTATTTCATCGAAGCCGAGGAAGGCCGCTGGAACTCCGCCCGCAGGGAAAACAACCTCGGCTACCGGCCGCGCTATAAAGAAGGATATTTTCCGGTACCGCCGACCGATCAGCACCAGGACTTGCGCGCTGAGATGGTCGAGACCATGGGAAAAGTCGGGCTCGATATCGAGTGCCACCATCACGAAGTGGCCACCGCCGGCCAGTGCGAAATCGATCAGCGCTTCAACACGCTCACCAAATCGGCGGACAACATGATGCTGTACAAGTACGTGATCCGCAACACCGCGTATCAGTACGGCAAGACGGTCACCTTCATGCCCAAGCCGCTGTTCGGCGATAACGGCAGCGGCATGCACGTCCACCAGAGCCTGTGGAAGGGCGGCAAGCCTCTATTCGCGGGCGATCTCTACGCGGGCTTGAGCCAGATGGCGCTGTGGTACATCGGCGGACTGCTGAAGCATGCCCGCGCGCTGGCGGCCATCATCGCGCCGACCACCAATAGTTATAAGAGACTGGTTCCGGGCTATGAAGCTCCGGTGAACCTGGCGTATTCCAGGCGCAATCGTTCGGCGGCGTGCCGCATTCCGATGTATTCGGCCTCGCCCAAGGCGAAGCGCGTCGAGTTCCGGCCGCCCGATCCGTCGTCGAACCCGTACCTCGCTTTCGCGGCGATGGTGATGGCGGGCCTCGACGGCGTGCTGAACAAGATCGATCCGGGCGAGCCTCTGGACAAGGACATTTACGATCTCTCGCCCGAGGAGATGAAAGCCGTGCCGTCCATGCCGGCCTCGCTCGAGGAAGCTCTAGGGGCCCTCGAAGACGATCATGCGTTTCTGCTGAAGGGCGACGTGTTCACCGAAGAGCTCTTGGAGAACTACATCAACTACAAGCGCAAGAACGAGGCCGACGCTGTCCGGCTGCGCCCGCACCCCTACGAGTTCGCCCTCTATTACGACATTTAGATGAGGTGGGACAGGCGATCTTGTCGCCTGTCTACAACGCCGCCTCTCCGCGATCCTCGTTGCGAATCCGAATCGCGTCGAGCACCTCGGTGACGAACACTTTGCCATCGCCCACTTTTCCGCTGCGAGCCGCCGTGGAGAGCGCGCGAACGATTTCGTCCACCCGCGCCGAAGTCACCACCAACTCGATCTTCACCTTCGGCAGCAAGTCGACCTTGTACTCCTGGCCTCGATAGGTTTCCGTGTGGCCCTTTTGACGCCCGTGGCCGCGCACCTCCGAAACGGTCATCCCGTCGACTCCTATGCCGAGCAGCGCTTCCTTCACTTCATCCAGCTTATAGGGCTGGATAATCGCTTCGATCTTCTTCATTCGGTGTCCCGTCCTTTAGTTGGGTTATCTACTTGGGTATCTATATGATGCCCCTGAGCCTAGGCTCCACCAAACGAAACCTTTGGATTGGCTGGATCAAAATAATCTATTGGACGTTTCATCAAAGTGCCATTAGGCTTAGAGCTTAGAGCTCAGTCCGCTTTGTAATCAAAACCTCAGGAGGTCGTAAATTGTATACCCGCTCGAAGTGTGTCTACGCGTTTTTGACCACGGCGTTGATCGCGACGTCCGCATTCGGACAGGACGCCCCTGCTCCCGCTCAGGCGCCTGCCGCTGCCGCGGCTCCCGCACCGGCTCCCCCACCATGGTCCGTCGGAGGGATCGATTTCAGTGGTTTGGTGGACGGCTACTACACTTTTAACTTCAACCACCCGGCGTCGCAGACTAACGGTCTTTATAACTTCGACACTGCCGCTAACCAGTTCAGCCTGAACATGGCCAAGCTGAGCATGTCCCACGCGGTCGATCCCATCGGATTTCAGGTCGACTTCGGCTTCGGCCATGCGTTCGACATGATCAACGGTGGCGAACCGGCCCTGGGAACCAAGAACATCGAACAGGCTTATGTGAGCTGGAAGCCCAAGGGCAAGGATGGCGGCTTCCAGATGGATTTCGGGAAATTCGTCACCAGCGCGGGCGCCGAGGTGATCGAGAGCAATGCAAACTGGAACTACTCTCGCTCCCTGTTGTTCTCATGGGCGATTCCCTACTACCACTTCGGCTTTCGCCTGACCGAAACCAAAGGCCACTTTACGGGCGGCTTCCAGCTGGTCAACGGCTGGAATGAAGTGCAAGACGTCAACAGCGGCAAGACGATGGGCTTCGTCGGCAACTTCACCGGCAAGAAAATCGCCTGGAACAATAACTATTACACGGGTCCGGAGAACCCCGGCACGAACGTCGGCTGGAGAAATCTCTACGACACCACGGTGATTTTCACGCCCGCCGATAAATTCAACGCATACGTGAATTTCGATTACGGCCAAAACAAGAGCGGATCCGGCACTGCGGCCGCGACCGCCAAGTGGTACGGCGTCGCATTCGCCGGCAAACTCCAAATGAACGACAAGAACGCGCTCACGCCACGGTATGAGTGGTTCAAGGATCGCGACGGATTTGAAACCGGCATGTTCTGCGTCGCCGGGAAGAATTGCGACGCGCTCCAGGAGTTCACGCTCACTTACGAATACAAGTGGACCAAAGGTTTGCTCGCCCGCCTCGAGTACCGCCATGACTGGACCGGCCAAAAGCAGCCCGTCATTTTCCAGCGGGGTTCCACCGGGGCTTCCGATCACCAGGACACCCTGGCTTTGGGTATCGTAGCCTTCTTCGGCCCTCACTAAAGCTTCGATCCATAGATTCTGTTAGCCCAAAGCCGCGCTCGGTCGAAATTTTCCGGGCGCGGCTTCTTTTTTTAGGGAAGCGATACGCAAATGTTTGAGGCGGTTGCAGTTATGCTGTCGCTGCCATGTGGATCAGGCCTAACCGTTCGGAGCGATTCGCTGGCCCGTTTGGTCTATCCCTGGCTGTATCGCGTCCATCAAAACTTTCGATTAGCAGGTAGCCCAAGTCCAGCGCTAAGATATCTTGTATGTTTCTGAGGGTAGAACGTCATTTGGGCCCAGCCATGCCCCTGCGGGCGGCGCTGGCTTCTAGCTAGCTGGGCGAGTTCACCGCACCAGGGCCGTACACTCCCTCGCTGGCGTAATCCAACAAGTTTTTACAAGTCTAGGTATCAAGGAGATTCATGAACAACGGAAACAGCGGTTTGCAAGACTTCCTCAAGCTTCCCTACACGGAACTGGAAGAGTTGAACCTGAAGGCCAAGGACCAGCGCATGAAGCGCGTTCCAGCGGAGAAGATCCAGGAAGAACGGCTGAAGTATCTGACGGATGAGAAGCGCATCAAGGCCGTAACCCTCCTGTTCAGCGACCTCGAAGGCCGCTTGCACATGCTGGACTACGACAAGAAGTTCCTCCTGAAGAGCTGGGACAACCTGACCTTCGACGGATCGTCGATCCGCGGTTTTACCGCACAGAAAGAGAGCGATCTGCGGCTCGGCCTGGATTGGTCCGCGTTCTACTGGGCGCCTGCCGATTACTTCGGCCCCGGCAAAGTAATGGTGTTCGGCGAAGTCATCGACAAGGACGGGAGCCCATATTCGGCCGACATCCGCGGCGTGCTCAAGAAGTTTGCCATCGATCAGCACGCGAAGAATGACTACACGCTGAACGCAGCCAATGAAATCGAAGGCTTTCTGTTCAAGGGCGTCGATGCCGAGCGGCACTATTCTGAAACCGGCAAGTTCGAGTACGTCAACACCGGCGGCTACTACCACTCGCTACCCGGCGATCCGCTGCGTCTCTTCATCGATACCGCGGCGGAAGTGCAGCGCGCGATGGGCTTCCAGAACGAAAAGGACCATCCGGAAGTAGCGCCCTCGCAGTTCGAGATCAATTACAGCTACGCCGAAGTGGTTGCGGCGGCCGACCACATCCAGCTTTATAAGCTGATTTGCCGGCAGGTGGCCACTAGCATGGGTATGAGCGCCAGCTTCCTCCCCAAGCCCGTCGTGGGCGTGAACGGAAGCGGCATGCACACTAACGTGTCGATCACCAAGGGCGGGAAGAACATTTTCTGGGATCCCAAGGGCGAAGAGAAGATCAGCAAGGAAGCCTGGGCCTTCGTCGATCGCATTCTGACCGTGGGCAACGATATCTGCCTGCTCTTGAATCCCAGCGTCAACGCTTTCCGGCGTCTGGACCCGCACTTTGAGGCACCCAATCAGATCATCGCTTCGGCCGTGGATCGCGGCTCCATGGTTCGTATTCCAATCGGCAACGAGCGCAGTTCGCGCGTCGAAGTTCGCTCGGTCGCTCCCGACGCGAATCCGTACATGGTGCTGTACTCGATCTTCAAGACTGGGATCGACGGCGCCATCGGAGATATTCCGAATCTCCGGTCGGCCAAGCGGTATTTGCCCGACAACATTTATGACGCCATGGAAAACTTCAACAAGTCGGAGTGGATCACCAAGATCCTGGGCGCGGACGTGAAGGGTCGCTACGCCGATCTCAAGAAGGCTTCCGCCGATCGCTGCGCCCGGCTGCTCGGTACCATCGTCAAGCCGCAGGAAGTGCAGTACCACCACGAGATTTACAATCAGTATCTCTGGAATCAGTTCTAGAAACGTGGAGGGCGACGCGTGCGTCGCCTTTACAACCGCATCGCACGCAGGGGCCGGACACGTCCGGCCCTTTTTTTGCGCGATCATATCCACAAGGTGCATTCCGGTTCTGTTCTCCAAATTAACGTCTCTCCAGGCGGCGTTCCCAAGCGTCCGATCCCTGCTGGAGTAGTCACTTCGCTCGGCATCGCCGGCGATGGACACGCGAATCCGCAGGTCCACGGGGGGCCGCGCCAGGCGATCCTCATCATCACCTCCGAAGGCATCGACGAGCTGAAGGAGCAAGGCTTCCCGCTGTATCACGGCGCGCTCGGCGAGAATCTCACCACGCGCGGCCTGGACCGCCGGTCGCTGCGGATCGGCCAGCGCTACCGGATCGGCGAGGTACTTCTCGAAATCACCAAAGTCCGCGCACCGTGCGATACGCTGAACCCCTACGGGCCCGGCATTCAGAAGGCGGTCTATGATCAAGAAGTGAAAGCTGGGAATCCAGCGTCGCCGCGATGGGGCTTGAGCGGGGTCTATGCGTCCGTGCTCCAAGCAGGGACCATTCATCCCGGCGATCCGATCCAGTTGGTGGGCGAAACCGCGTAAGTTCCGTCATGCATCGCCTGTCGAGTCTTCCCTACCGGGATCGTAAGCGCGCCGCGCGCGAGCTGACAGCTCTCGCGCCGTTTCTTCCGCCAGCTGTTCAGAATCGCTTCGATCTTCTGCTGGCGGGCTCGCCCGCGCCTGAGCAGGGACTGCACTACTTCACGCGGCTGCGGGAACAGCATCCCGCCGCATTCGATCGCCTGACGCGCTCCGCCATCGGAATGCGCCATCTGGTGGCCGTCTTCACCTACAGCCAGTTCCTGGCCGAGGAAATTCTGGAGCATCCCGCCTGGGCCGAGCAGCTGGTTTATCCCGCCGGCTTACAGCGCGTCGCTACCGTCGAGGATCTGCGCGCGAGCATCGAGTCTGCTCTTCCTCCGGGCCTTCCTTCGCCCGTGGATCTGGCGAAGTTCAGGCGGCGCCAGATTCTGCGAATCATGGTTCGCGACGTAATGGGCCTGGCGACGTTGCCTGAGATCACCGGCGAGCTGACCGCCGTGGCTGACGCCATCGTTGAAGTGGCCTACGAGCGCATTTACCAGGATCTGGTGGCGCGCTACGGTCAGCCTCGATCGGACGACGTTTCCCGGAGCCCGTCGCACTTTGCCGTGATTGCGCTCGGAAAAATGGGCGGCGAGGAACTTAACTACAGCTCCGATATCGACCTCATGTTCTTATACTCGGCCAACGGCCAGACCACTGGGCCGGCGAGTATATCCAACAAGGAATTCTTCAAGCGTGCGTCCAATCAGCTGACGGGACTTCTATCGGCGTATTCCGCCGAAGGGATGTGCTACCGCGTGGACCTGCGCTTGCGCCCCGATGGAAGCCTGGGCGAGGTCTGCATATCTGTCGACGGCGCGCAGAATTACTACGAGAAGCGTGCGCGCGATTGGGAGCTGCAGATGCTGATCAAGGCGCGTGTGGCCGCGGGTCATCGTCCCACCGGGCGCGCGCTGCTGGATTTCGTCGAACCGCGCATCTATTCCACCAGCCTGGATTTTTCCGCCATCGAGGAACTCTCCGCCACCCGTGCGCGCCTTAACGAAAAGCTCGCGGATCGTCAAGAAACGCTTCAGGCGGGTCGGCGTACGCCGCCTGGCTGGATCGACGTGAAACTCGAGCGCGGCGGCATTCGCGACATCGAGTTCCTGGTCCAGTGCCTGCAGCGGCTGCACGGAGGCACCGATCCCTGGGTCCGGCACGGCGGCACCATGCTCGCGCTCGCGCGTCTGCAGGATAAAGGCTATCTCACCGGCGCCGAGTACGGCCGATTGGCCCAGGCCTACCAATTCCTCCGCCACCTGGAACACCGTCTGCAATTCGACGAAGACCGCCAGACTCACCGGCTGCCCGAGGATCCGGCAGCTTTAGAACTGGTCGCGCGGCGCATGCCCGGTGCTAGTTCCGGAGGAGGTTCAGCCGAATCGCTCCTGCGCGAGCTCCACCATCATTTCGCGGCAGTGATCGAAATGTATGAGCGCGTGGTGACTTCCCGGCCGGGTGCCGGCACCGCCCAAATCCAGACGGTTGAGGCTTCCGAGCAAACCGCCGGCCGCCCGACCGCGTTCGTCATTCAGGCGCTTGATCAGCGCGCGCCCGTGCTGGCGGCTGCGATCGCCCGCGCCGACCTGCATCGCGGGTATGTCCCCTTTGAATATTTTCTGGAGCGCCTTTCGAACGATCCCGCACGGCTGGAACGTCTCAACTCCGAACCGGAATTGGCGGCGACCGCCTTGGATCTGTTCGAGCATAGTCCGTACTTTGCCGAGGATCTGATCCGCCGCCCGGAATCGATGGATGAGCTGGCGCGCCTCTCCATTCCGCTGATCCAGGACGAGCCGCCTCCACACGACGCCACCGAGCTGCGCCGCTGGTTCCGGCGCGCGATCCTACGAATCGAAGCGGAGAGCATCTGCCGGTCCCGTCCGATTTTCGAAACACTGGACAAAACCTCAAGACTCGCCGACACCGTGATCGCACGGGCTTACGAGATCGCGATCGCCGACGTGCGCTTGTCGAACCCGCCCGAAAATGCCGGCTACCAGCCCCTGGATCAGATGTTGGCGATTGCGCTCGGCCGGCTGGGCATGCGCGAGTTCGATCTGGGCTCGGATGCGGATCTGGTGTTCGTGCTGCCGGATTCGGACGCCTCCGAGATGATCTTCTGGACCCGCGTAGCCGAGCGAATCGTGCATCTCATCACCGCCTACACCGGCGAGGGCGTTCTGTTCGCCGTCGACGAGCGCTTGCGGCCCAACGGCACCGCCGGACCCCTAGTGCAAACCGAGAGCGCCGTCACCGAGTACTTCGCGAATGTCGCCGAAGCCTGGGAGGGAATCACATATATGAAATCGCTGGCGGTGGCCGGCGATCCGAAACGAGCCGAGTTGTTTCTACATGAGCTGCAACAGGTCGACTGGCGGCGGTACGGGCAGGGCGGGCGGTCCCGAGCCGATCTGCGCCAGATGCGAGCGCGTCTGGAAAAAGAGCAGGGCGCCTCGCAGCCCCTGAAAGCGGGGCGCGGCGGCTACTACGACATAGATTTTCTGCTGTTGTATCTGCGTCTGAAAAGCGCGGGCGTGTTCTTCACAGTTCTAAACACCCCCGCGCGTATCGAAGTGCTGGAACAGATGGGCCACTTGAGCCGTCAGGACGCCCAGTTCCTGAACGACGCAGCCACCTTCTATCGCGCGCTGGATCACGGCCTGCGCGTGATCACGGGACATGCCGAGAGCCGCCTGCCCGGTTCGGACGCGCAGCTGGACGCGCTCAACGCGCTGCTGCCGCGCTGGACGCCGATCCCGTTGTCGGACTTGAGCAGAATTCGCTCGCAGACGCGGGCGGAGTTCGACCGTTTCTTCGGCTAGTATTTCTCCGGATACGTATGCCTCGCTCAGGAGTATGCGTGAGCGACGTGGATGGCAAACATCCCGCGCCGCTCACGCTGGAGACCGTCTGATTAGCGCCGTTCTTCTTTGCGCTCTTGCTTGCCCCTTCCGTGCTCCTCACTAGGCCTGCGGCCGCCGACGCGCTCTGCCGCCTTCTCGCGCTCCGTGCGCCCTTCCAGCGCGTGCCGATCCTCCACGCGGCCAACTGGGGGCCCAGCCCGCCGGATCTCGTAGGGATGGACGTACGCTCCCCGATTGACCCAGGTCCGGTGCCACTCGCCGTTATTGATGATCACCGTATGCGTGTTCCACACGAACCGATTACCGCCCCAGCCCCACGGCCGGAAAGCCGGCCCAATCGCGATGCCGAAACCGAACGTGATTCCGCGGGCTACGACGAAACCGGGCCGCGGCCGGGCAAACACGATGAGCGGATCGTAGTAGGGCACATACAGCACCGCCGGGTTCACCGGCACGATCTCGATGTACGGTCCTCCGCTAACGATAATCTGTCCGTTCGTTCGGAGGTAACCGAAATCGCGGGCTTGGCGGCGCATCCGTTGCACCGCGTCCATCACGTCCGCGTTCTGCGCCAGGAACGCGTCGCCCAAGTCGCGGGTCCAATTCAGGTCGGAAGCCATCATGTCCAGAACCGACGGAAACGGCAACAAGGCCTGCACGCTCGGGTCCCAGGGCAACTGGTCTTCCTGGATATCCCGCGCCAGCGTGTCGCCGCTGAGGTAATGATGTTGATCCGCCCATCGCGCCGCATCGGGAATCTGATCGGAGAACGTGGCGGCGGCCAGAACCTGCGCCAGCAATGGATCCGGATAAAGCGCCACTCTTGAAATCAGACTGTCCAGTTGCTGGGGCGGGAAAGACGGGGGCGCTTGCGCCAGAATCGGGATCGCCGCCAGCATCGTAATTGTGATCGTACGTAGAGCTGTCATTCTTTTCATATAAGATTGCCTCCTGTTTGCTCGCTTTACTTGATTCATGGACAACTACCGGCGACGCCAGTAGCCATTGAAGTAACGATGGCCCGCGTAGCGCGGCCCCACCCATATCGCTCCGGCATAGGGTGGCCGGGCCCAGTATCCGGCACGCCAGACGTAACGTGCCCCTACAGGATTATAGTAGCCGGGAACGAAGGTGTAGCCGACACCGGGACTCGGCGGATAATACGCTACTGCCGGTGGAGGTGGCGGCGCCGCATAATATCCATACGCCGGGCCGACTCCGATTCCTACCGAGAAGTGAGCGGCAAACAGTGAGCTGCTCGCCACCAGGAACATCACAGCTAATAAACTCTTCTTCATGATTTGCGTCCTCCCCGCCAGGAGAAATGCACTCGACGTGCCAATGTGGATCTGCAAGAAACATCGAAAGTTAAGGCGCGAACACGCTTTGACATCGGTGGCTGATTTCCACCACGGAGGCCGATCGTGGCCATCGAGTATGATGTGCAACTTTTATTCGCGAGCCGCGATGCCGAGCGCTTTCATTTTGCGATACAGATGACTGCGCTCGAGTCCCAGCATCTCCGCCGCGCGCGTAACGTTGCCCTTGGCTTCTTCGAGCTTCTTGAGAATGTAATCGCGCTCGGCCGCTTCGCGAACTTCCTGCAAGCTCCCGAAACGTTCCACGGGCTTGTAGAAAACCGCGCGCCGGGCACGATCGAGAGGAATGTGACGCGCGTCAATGCGCGGCTGCGGATTCATGATGACGATCCGCTCCATCAGGTTGCGCAATTCGCGCACGTTGCCCGGCCAGGGATACTCTTCGAGCACCCGTAGCGCCTCTTCGGTCAGCTCCTTGGGTTTGCGCCCATAAGCGGTGGTGAATTCCCGCAGGAAATGATCGGCCAGCAGCGGAACATCCTCGATCCGCTCGCGCAGGGGCGGCACGTGAAATGGAATCACATTGAGCCGGTAGAACAAATCCTCGCGGAAATTTCCGCGCTCGATCTCTTCTTCCAGATTCTTGTTCGTGGATGCCACCACGCGCGCGTCCACCTGGACCGAATCGGCCGCGCCCACCGGCTCAAAGCGCTGCTCTTCGAGCGCGCGCAGAACCTTGGCCTGAGTTTTCAGGGACATGTCCCCGACCTCGTCCAGAAACAGCGTTCCGCCGTGCGCTTTTTCGAGCTTGCCGGTCTTGTCTTCCGCCGCGCCCGCGAAAGCGCCCTTGCGATGGCCGAAGAGCTCGCTCTCGATCATTTCCTCGGGGATTGCCGCGCAGTTCACCTCGACGAAAGGCTCGTCGGCGCGCGAGCTCGCGGCGTGGATGGCATGGGCGATCAGTTCCTTGCCGGTTCCGCTTTCGCCGAAAATCAGCACGCGCCCGTTGGTGGCGGCCATCAAAGTCAATTGCTGGCGCAGCGCCTTCATCGGTACGCTTTCGCCGATGATGCGGGTTTTTTGGGCTCCGCCTTCTTTTAGCCGGCTGAGTTCCAGTTCCAGGCGCCGCTGCTGCACGGCGTTGTGGATCACCACCATCACCTTCTCGATGGTCAGTGGTTTTTCTAGAAAATCGAACGCACCGAGCTTGGTCGCCTTGACGGCGGTTTCGATCGTGCCGTGCCCGGAAATGACCACCACCTCCGGACGATCGACGAAGGGGATTTCCTGAATACGCCCCAGGGTCTCCAGGCCGTCCATTCCAGGAAGCCACACATCCAGCAGCACGACGTCATACGGGTGCCGCTGCAGTTCCTCCAGGCACAACTCGCCGCTTTCGACGGCCTCGCAAGTGCACTCTTCGTCTTCGAGCACGCCGCGAAGCGATTCGCGGATGCCCGGTTCGTCGTCTACGATCAGAACCCGCGTGTTCTTCACGCGCGGACCTCAGCCTCCGCCGGAATTGCGTCCAGAGTGCCAACGGGTACTTCGACGAAGAAGCGCGTCCCCGAGGGGCGGTTGTCTTCCACGCGAATGCGTCCGCCATGCTCGCTCAGGATATGGCTGACGATCGCCAGACCTAGACCAGTGCCGCGCCCTTTGGTGGAAAAATACGGCAGGAACAATTTTTCCTTGTCTCCGGCGGAAATTCCGCAACCTGTATCGGCGATTAGCAGTTCCACCGAATCCGCCGAAGTGGCGCGCGTGACCACCATCAGGCGCTTGACCATCGCATCCCGCATCGCTTCTGCCGCGTTGTCCACCAGGTTCACCACCACACGTTTGAATTGATCGGGATCCAGATTCACTCGAGGCAGATCGGGCGCCAGATCCGCGCGCACTTCGATCCCGTCCAGGCGTCCATCGAAAACATCGAGTCCGTTGCGAACCACGGCGTTCAAATCGCACGGGACCATTTGTGCCTTGGGGAATCGCGAGAATTGAGAAAATTCGTCGGCCAGTGTCTTGACCGATTCCACCTCGCGCGAAATGGTAGCCGCGCATTCCCGAAGCACGCGATGGGATTCCGGCGTCGACGCTCCCCGATCCAATTGGCGTGCGATCCGCTCGGCCGAAAGCGCGATTGGGGTCAGCGGATTTTTCAGCTCATGCGCGATCCGCCGGGCCACTTCATGCCACGCCTCGGCTTTCTGGGCGCGCAGCATTTCGCTGGTGTCTTCGAGAACCACCACGTAGCCGGGCTCGGCAGGCTCATGGGCCGGCAGCGCCGAAACCGTCAAGGCAAGGTGCAGGACCTGCCCGGGACGTTCGAGGTCCACCTGACTGGCGGCCAACCCGGTGCGACGCGCGCGCTTCATCAGATAGCGAAGTTCGGCCGCATGCTCGGGTGGAAACAGATCGCCCAGCGTGGCGGCGCGCTCCACCTGATCCGCTGGAAACAGCCCGCGCAGTGCGCGATTCACCCGCTGGATGCGGCCGCCGGAATTCAGCGAGATCACGCCCGTGGGAATACTTTCGAGAATGGCTTCGGTAAACCGGCGACGGCTTTCCAACTCGCGGCTATTGTCTTCCAGGCCGTCGATCATCTCGTTGAATCCGCGCACCAGCGACGCCATCTCATCGTTGGCGGGCACGTTCACCCGATAGCTGAGGTTGCCCTTACGCACCTGGGTGGCCGCCTGCAGTAGCGCGGAGATCGGCACGCTGATCTGCTTCGCCAGCATCAGCGCGATCCAGGTGGCTACGAACAGGATGAACAAAGCGATCAACACCTGGAACAGCAGGTACAGATATCGCATCGACTTTCGGTCGCTGGCCAGCTGGTTGTACTTGTTCAGGTACGTCTGGATCTGCTTCTGCTTTTCCACTACGTCGACATGCGGCCGTACGCGAACTACCAGCGTCCCTTGACCGCGAAGCTCTTCGCGAGAGGTGAAAAGCGGAGCACCGGCAGTGGAGGCACAGAGGACGCGGTTCCCCTGCGGCGTATCGATCCGCAATTCCTCGATGCGGTTCTCGCGGCACAGTCTGCTGAAATCCGCTGTACCGTTCTGCACTTCAGGAAGTGCGGCGAGCCAATGCGCCAGCGCATCCGCCCGGGATTGCACCTCTTCGCCGAGTCCCACCGCGGCGTCTCGCAACTGGATGTTCATGCCTTCCACCGGGGCGCTGAACCACTTGTCGAGATTGCGATTCAGAACCGCATAGCTGAACAGCACCAGGAACACCACAGGGAGCAAGCTGAGCGCCAAGGCTCCGAACACCAGCTTCGATCGGATGCGCGAGCCTTCGCGGTTACGCTGCCTTTCCAGGTACAGCTTGACGGTCTCACGGAACAGCATGAAGCCGAGCGTCACCGTTAGCAGGAAAACCAGCGTCGAGACGGCCCAGAACAGAAATGTTTCGGCTGCGTTGGTGGGTCCGAACTCGCCGAAGGTGAAGGAAACCTGCCATACCACCAGCGTGATCAGAATCGCCAGAACCACCAGGCCCGCGCCGAAAAGATGCCGTTTGCGCATCGGTATATCAATTATAGTGGGGTCAGGCTTTCGAGCCTGCCGCCCGGCTTACCAACCGGCGCTGTATCCTGGAGTTCTCCACATGAGTCGCATTTCTTACGCGTTTCGCGCTTTCTTCTCCATCCTCTTCGGCGGCGCGCTGCCGGCCGACATCGCCCAGGCCTTCGGATACTCCAAAGCCATGCCCGTGAAGGCTCCACCGCCGCCCAAACCTCAGGCCGGACCTTCTGCAGGCGCTGTACAGATTTTGGGGATCCTGCAGCGCGAGGCGCGCCTGGTGGATTTTCTGATGGAGGAGATCGCCCCGTATTCAGATGAACAAGTTGGCGCCGCCGTACGTGACGTCCACGCGCAGTCTCGCTTGGCTCTCGATCGATACATGCGTCTGCAACCGGTGATCGACGGCGTGGAAGGAACCTTCACCAAGGCCGAGGGCGTGGATAAAGCCGCGCTCAAGTTCATCGGCAAGGTGCCGCCCAGTGGCACTGCTCCCGGGGGCGTGTTGCGGCATAAAGGTTGGAAGGCGGATAAAGTGGACCTGCCTCCCACCGGCCCAAATGACGTATTGGCTCCGGCCGAAATCGAGATCGAGTAGTCTCCAGCCGCAACATGAACATCGGAATCGATCTGGGCACCACCAACTCGGCGCTCGCGTTCATCGACACATCACAAGAAGATGACCAGGCCGCGGCTGAGGCTACGCCCGCGATTCAAGTGCTGGACGTCCCGCAGTACGTTGCGCAGGGGCGCATCGAATCGCGCCGCACGCTGCCGTCATTTCTGTATATTGCGGGGCCTGGACCCGACCAGCAATTTACGGGTGTGTATGCTCGCGAGCAAGGCGCGCTTGTACCCACGCAAACCGTCCACTCCGCCAAAAGCTGGCTGTCCAACTCAGAGATCGATCGAACCGCGAAGATCCTGCCGTGGGACGCACAGGAAGCCGGTCGCCTGCTTTCGCCCGTGGAAGCGTCCACTCGCATCCTGAAGCATCTGGCGGAAGCCTGGACCAAGGCGCAGGGTTCGCCACTGGCCGAGCATCCTGTGGTGCTCACCGTTCCCGCCAGTTTCGACGAAGAAGCCCGCGAGCTGACGGTGATGGCCGCGCGCGAGGCCGGTATCGAGAAGCTGACGCTGCTGGAAGAACCGGCCGCGGCGTTCTATTCCTGGATCGCCAACGATCTGGCGCGGTCGCAAAAGAGTCTTTTTGACGGCCAGAATGTCCTGATCTGCGACGTGGGCGGAGGCACCAGCGATTTCACTCTGATCCGAGTCACTCGCGAAGGAGATCGCGTCGACTTCACGCGAACCGCCGTAGGCAAGCACCTGCTCCTGGGTGGCGACAACCTGGATCTGACGCTGGCCTGGCTAGTGGAATCGAAGCTCGGCAAGCAGTTGTCGATTCGCCAACGCAGCGCTCTGCGCCGCCAGTGCGCGGCCGCCAAGGAGAAGCTTCTCTCCGATCCGAATCTAAAGAGCGTCGAAATCACGGTGCTCGGAGGCGGATCGTCGCTGGTCGGCGGAACGCTCAAGACCGAAATCCTGCGCGAAGAAGTTCTGGAACTGGCTCTGGACGGATTCCTCCCGGCGTGCGAACTCACAGACAAGCCGCAAGAGGACGCGTCCAGCCCGTATCGCGAAGTGGGATTACCCCTGGTTGCCGATCCGGCGGTGACCCGCCATCTGGCGGCGTTTCTCGAAAGCGCAGGTAACATTCGGCCCGACGCGATTCTTTTCAACGGCGGCTTCTTCATTCCCGAAGTCCTCCGCCAGCGCGTCGCGGATGTGATGGAGCATTGGTACGGCCACCGGCCCGTGATCTTCGAGAATCGCGACCTGGACCTGGCGGTGGCGGTCGGCGCGGCGTACTATTCCTACGTTCGATCCACCGGCGCGGGGTTGTTGGTTCGCGGCGGTCTCCCGAGGGCGTATTTCATCGGTCTAGCCGGTAACGATGGCGATTCCCTTCGAGCGATGTGCCTGGCGCCGCGCGGCACCGAAGAAGGTTCCTCCATCGAGCTCGATCCCGGGAACCTGCAACTGGTCGCGAACAAGCCGGTCGCGTTCAGGCTCTACAGTTCGCGAACCCGCACCGAGGATCGCGCGGGCGAGGTTGTCACGTTTTCTCCGGAGGAGCAAAGCGAACTGCATCTGCACGCTCCCCTCCACGCTGTTTTGCGATTCGGCAAGGCCGGCGAGCGTCTGGTACCAATTAAGCTCGGAGCGAAACTCACCGAAGTAGGGACACTCGAGATCTGGGCGGAGTCGAAGACTTCCGAACACCGCTGGCGGCTGCAATTCGAGCTGCGCAAGGCAGCCGCTGCCGAGGGGCTTCAAAAACCAGCGGCAGTCATCAGCGAAGATGCGCTCCGATCGGCAGAAGCACTCATCCCGCACGCATTTTTATCAGGAGAAATGCCGCCCGAACAGTTGCCGGCCCGCCTGGAGCAGGCGCTCGGCTTGGGACGCAACTCCTGGCCCGTGTCGGCGATCCGCACGCTTGCCGACCGCATGCTGGAGCTGGTCGATGGCCGCTCCAAGAGTGTGGCTCACGAACTTCGCTGGTTGAACCTGTGCGGATTCTGTCTGCGGCCGGGCTTCGGATTCCCTGGCGACGATTTCCGCATCGAGCAGGCTCGCCGCGTGTACGCCTCTGGCCTGCAGTTCGCGAATCAGATGCAGAATGAGATCGAATGGTGGATCTTCTGGGGACGCGTGGCCGGCGGTCTCAACAAGAACCAGCAAACCGACCTGTTCCAGCGCCTGTCACCTGTGTTGCTGCCGCGCGCATCTAAGCGCCCGCGTGTGAATTCGAGCCTGCTGCGCGAAATGTGGCGCGCCGCGGCCAGCCTGGAGCTGCTGCCGATCCAGACAAAAACACAACTAGGCGATGAGCTGATCGCGCGCATCGTCAAGGGCGACTTCGTCGATACGGGCTTGTGGTGCCTCGCGCGATTGGGGCCGAGAAAGTTGTTCTATGGCCCGATTAACCAAGTACTGCCGCCCGCGACGGCCGCGCGCTGGGTCGAGCAGCTCCTCAAGGTCGAAAAAGCGAGCGATGCGATTGGTGCCATGGCGCGGCATACGGGCGATGCCACGCGCGATCTTCCGGCGTCCACCTTGAGCGTTGTTCGCCGGACCTTCCCCAACCTCGAACTGGATCGCGAGCCGCAGGATCATCTGGCTGCCATGGGCCGGATCTTCGGCGAGGATCTGCCGTCGGGTCTCGTATTTCATGAATGAGCTCGCGCTAGTAGATCGTCTCCGCCTTATGAAGGGCGTCAGCGGAATCGGCGACGACTGCGCTGTGTTTCGGCCCAAGGCCGGCGAAGATCTATTGCTGAAGACAGATCAGCTTATCGAGGGCATTCACTTTCCGAAGAGCATGCGTCCAGAAACTGTTGGCGAACGAGCGCTAGCGCGCCCACTCAGCGATATCGCCGCGGCGGGCGGCGATCCTCGCTGCTGCCTGGTGGCCCTGGCGGTTCCGCGGACAAAGTCCGAGCGATGGATCCTATCACTTTTTCGTGGACTACTAAGCCTTGGAATGAAGACCGGAACGGTTCTAATGGGCGGCGATCTGGCACACGACGATAAAGTGCACTGCAGCGTGATGGTGGTGGGCGCGGTCAAGCGCGGGAAAGCGCTGACGCGCGCGGGCGCCCGGCCCGGCGATCACCTGTACGTCTCGGGAAAGCTCGGCAAGCCTTGGGATCAGCGAATCGAGCCGCGGCTGGCTCTCGGCCGGAAGCTTTCGGGCAAAGCGACGGCATGCATCGATCTGAGCGACGGGTTATCGCTCGATCTGCACCGGCTGTGCAAGGAATCTCGGGTGGCCGCCCAACTGGAGAGCATTCCTATCGTGCGCGGAGCGAGCCTCGAACGCGCGCTCCACGGCGGCGAAGATTACGAATTACTGTTTACCTTGCCGCCTCGCGTTAAACCTCTTACCGGAAGCACGCATATCGGGACCATTGTGAAAGGCGCCGCTGGCGCCGTCCGGTTCGCGGGGAAACGACTCGCACCACGCGGTTACGATCATTTCGCATAACGTCATTCCGTCGGTGCGTAATACCCCGTGCGCCAGTGCGCCTTCACTGGAGGCAGACCCTTGGGAGGCACGATCTTCACCTCAACCATGTGATAGCGACCGTTGCGCTCCCGGTTACTCGGCACATAGCCCAGCAGGTAGCGGTTGCGCAAATCGATGCTGATCTTCTGTGCGATATCGGATAGCCGATTGCCCTGGCTGCGGAACATGCGGCCTCCGGTCTGCTCGGAAATGCTGCTCAGCACTCCGCCTGCGTCGGTGTAAAGCGGATCGGCGAAGACTCCGATCGAATAGATGAGAACGTCGCTTTCCTTCACCACGTTCTTAATTTCCGTGGCCGTGTAGCGGCTGTTATTCTCGCCGCCGTCGGAGATCACCACCAGAGCCTTGCGCTTCTTGTTGGATTTCTTGATCTCGTGGAGCCCCAGGAAGACCGCATCGAGCAGCGCCGTCGAGCCTCGGGTGTGCGTGAACAGGAGCTGGTACGTGACTTTGGCAGGATCCGGCGTAACCGGCACCACCAGCCTGGGCGCGCTATCGAATTCCACCAGCGCGAATTCGTCTTCAGGATTCGCGGTCTTGAAGAACTCGGTCGCGGCCAGGCGCTCTTCCCGCTCGGTTCCGGTCATGCTGCCGCTGGTGTCGAATACCAATCCCACGACCACCGGCTCGTCTTCCATCGAAAAGCTGGTAACGACCTGCTCCACTTTGTCGTCGAAGACGCGGAAGTTCTCCTTTTCCAGGCCCGATACCGGACGATTGTAGGTATCGTTCACGGCCACAGGCACCAGAACCTCGGTGCGGTCGATGCGCAGATCAGACCTCGGGACGTCGTCCTGCGCTTTGGAAGCGGCTTTCTCCCGCGACGGGATCGAGACCTGGGCACGAAAAACGAGCGGAGCACACAAGAGAACTCCGGCTGCCAGGGCGACCATCGGTCGCAATCTCATGCGTCCTAGTTTACTGCGGAATGCTTTACTGCGGAATCGTTTACTTCGGGATCGCCATCAGGTAGTCGGTGATGGCGTTCAGGTCCTGCGGGTTAAACTTGTAGGCCGGCATTTCGGAATTGGGCGATAATTTTGGTGGATCCGCGAAGTGCGCCGCGACCCAAGTTCGCGTTCGTCTCGCCGCCAGGCCGTTAAGTACGGGAGCCTGCTTCTCACCCGATCCGTTCAAAGTGTGACAGAGAGCGCACCCGTTAGCTTCAAACAGCGTCGCGCCCGCGATGGCCGCATCCGGGGGATTTTCCCAAGCCTCCAGAGTTCGGTCGTCCCGCTTGGTCACCAGGGTCACCAGCATTTTCTTCTGAGGCGCGGTCAGCACAGAATCGGGGGAATCGGGAGACGGCTTCGTAAAATGCTCGATCAGCCAGTCCGAGGGTTTTGCGGACGGCTCTTTGGCAAGATCGGGCCCCACCGTCGTCCGTTCCAGGACGTGACATCGCGAACACTTGTCCTTGTCGAAATATCCAATGGCCGCAAGCTGCTCCGGAGGAAGTTCGCGCCACGCCTGCGGCGGCGTGAGCCCGGCGTTGGGATCTTCCATGCTCGGCTCGGTAGTCGCCACAGCACGCTGCGTCAAGCCTGCCCACCCGAGGACTGCGAACACGGTGATCGCGATGGCCACCGTGCGCCGGCGGACACGAATCGCCTTGGCGCGATCGAAGAACGGCACCAGGAACAGCGCCACAATGGCGAGGTTCGGAAGAACCACTGCGCCCAGCACCTCCAACTTTCCCGGGAAAAGCTTCAAGGCTTGGAACAGAAACAGGAAATACCATTCGGGACGTGGAGTATACCGGGTGTTGGTCGGATCCGCCATGCTTCCCAGCCCCAGCTTCGCGAAGTTGGCGAACAGCACCAGCACAATCACGTATCCGAACATCGCCACCGAATCCTTGAACATCTGTTCGGGATAGAATTTCTTGGCCGGTTTGGCGGCGTCATCGGGAGACGGCGTCACGCCGTGCCTCCGCACCAGATAGAGATGCAGGCCGATCAATGCCAGGACGACGATCGGCAGTATGATCACGTGGGCGGAATAGAATCGGGCAAAAGTAACTGTGCCGATGGTCTCGTTATCGGCGCCCAGCAGCCGCTGCAAATAAGGACCCGCGCCCGGAGCCAGCCCCATGATATGTACGGTGACTGTGGTTCCCCAATATGCCTTGTTGTCCCAGGGAAGCAGGTAGCCTGTCAGCCCGAATGCCAGCGTCAACAAAAGCAGAGCGCATCCCGCAATCCAGGTGGCTTCTCGCGGTTTCTTGTAAGCGCCCCAGATGAACACCTGGACCATGTGGAGCACCACCACCACGATCATGCAACTCGCGCCCCAGTGGTGCAGGCCGCGAATCATGGGACCGGCGGTCAACTCCGTCATGATGTAGCGGAGGCTCGCGTGCGCTTCCGAAGGAGTCGGCCCATAGTTCAGGGCGAGAAGAACGCCGGTGACCGCCTGAATCAGAAACGCGAACAAAGCCACGCTGCCGAGCACGTGCGGCCAGCCGGCGGAGGCGGGAATATCCTCGTCGAGAAAATGCTGAAGGGCGGACGGCAGGCCGGTCCGCTCTTCCAACCAATCGCGTACAGCGTTCACCATCGCCGTCTACGACCGTTTCACCTGAAGACCGATCAGGAGTTTGCCTCCCTCCACTCGCGACTCGTACCGATCCAGGGGTCTCGGCGCCGGGCCCGCCAGAACTTTTCCGTCCAATCCAAAGGCGGAATCGTGGCAGGGGCAAAGAAATATGCCTTGCTCGCCTTCCCAATGGTAAATGCATCCCAGATGCGGGCACGCCGGGCTGAACGCTACTGCGCTCTGGGGGCCATTCTTCACGACCCAGGTGGTGGTTTTTTCCTTGGTGGCTTTCCACCCATCCACGCGCGTGCGGTGGTAGACCACCTCTTTCGGGACGCCCGGTTCAAGGTCCGCCAGATTGGCTACCTCGACCATAGTCCCGGCGCCGGGCGATTTCGGCTTGAACAGCAGGTAGACGGCGGCCGGAACGGCAATTATGGCCGCGGCGGCGCCACCGAGCAGGTTTACGAACACCGCATAGAATTTGCGGCGAGTTGGTTGTTGCGACTGGTCCTTGAGCATGAGTTAGTTAAAAAGGAGGTGGACCTTCAGGATAGTATACTCGGAACAAGCGTGCTGTTTTTCTACCCCTCGCTGATTACGCTTATCGCCATCCTCAGCGCCGCTGCCGGCGTGTGGCTGACGTCGTTTCATGGGCTTGCCCGGCGCCTTGTGCCATTCGGCGGGGGGGTTCTGGTTGGGGTAGCGCTGTTCTGGGTTCTGCCCGAAATGGCGGATTACTTCACCTGGCAGGGCGCGATTCTATGGCTCGCCGGCGGGTTCCTTTTGCTGGCCGCGATCGACCGGTTCGTCTACCCGGTATGCCCGGCCTGTTCCCATTCTCACGAGCATGACATCTGCGCGACCCGGCTGCATGGATTCGCCATGCCGTTGCTGGCCGCGGCGGCGCTGCATAGCGCGCTGGACGGATGGAGCGCTGCGGCGAGCCAAAATGCCGGATTCAGCATGGCCCTCATCGGAGGGATCGGGGTGCACAAGATTCCCGAGGGGCTGGCCCTGGGCGTTATTGCGCGGGCATCGCTCGGTACGCGAGCTGCCGCTTTGGCCTGGTGCGCACTGGCTCAAATGGCGACCATTGCCGGGGCGGGTTTTGAGTCGGTGCTCGCTCCGCACATGAGTTCGCAAGGGTTGCACGCGTTATTGGCGCTCGCCGGCGGTAGCTTCCTCTACCTGGGCGGGCATGCCGTACACGGCGAACTGCGCCGCAGCGGAAACTTAACGCTGGTGCCCGCGCTCACGGGAGTCGCCGGATCGAGCGTGCTGCGTTTGTTCTGGCGTTAGGCGATCAAGCTCCTATCGGCGGACGCCGCCGATGCCAATCCGTCTGTTTCTGGAACAGATTGCCGATCGCGATCAATTGGTTCTCGTAGAACGGTCGCCCCAGCAGCGAAATCGCCACCGGCAGGCCGTCCGCGAATCCGCAGGGTAGCGAGATCGCCGGCAGACCCGCCAAGTTCCCGCCCGGAATCAGTCCCCCGCGCGACTTGGTCGGCGGACCGGGGGTATCCAGCGGCTCGGCGACCTTGCTCGCCGGCCCCAGGCGCGTGGGTGCCAGGATCATGTCGCAGTTCAGGAACAGATCGTGGAAGGCCGCTTTCACCAGAGATCGGACTCGCATGGCGCGCAAATACTCGGTGGCGGGCAGATCCAGCATCGCCTTCAACCCGGCGATCTGGTGCGGGTCAGCCAACTGGTCCACTTTGCCGCTGCGAATAAACTCCTCGAAGATCGAGCCAGCTTCGCCCGCGATGATCGTGCCCACCAGTGCGCCGTACGGAAACTCGGGAAGCTGGATTTCCTTCAGCTTCACGCCCAGCGACTTGACCACATCAAATGCGGCTTGGAACGCGGGTTGCGCTGAGGGCTCTGCTCCGTCTTGGAAATCGACCGGCATGTAGCCGATAGTGATCTCGGACAGCCTGCGCGTTGTGTACTGAGGCGTGTAATTGAAGCTGCGCCCAGCCGATCCGGGATCGTCCGTGTCGACGCCGGCGATCTCGTGCAGGACAAGGGCGCAATCTTCCGCGGAACGGCACATCGGGCCCAGCTTGTCGAGCGTCCACGAAAGCGCCATCGCTCCGTGCCGGCTAACCAGACCATAGGTCGGGCGCAGGCCCGTCAAACCACAGAACGCGGACGGGGTCAGAATCGAACCCGAAGTCTCAGACCCGATGGCGAATGTTACTAGTCCTGCGGCTACAGCCGCGCCCGGGCCGCTGGACGATCCGCCGCTCCACCGAGTGAGATCCCAGGGATTCAGTCCCGGACCGGTGAGCGCCGCGGCCGCGGTACGGTAATCGCCGCCTCCGGCGAGTTCCACCATGGAAAGCTTAGCGATCAGAATCGCACCCATTTTGTCGAGTCTTTCGACCAGGTGCGCATCGTAGTCGAACACCTGCGTCGCGTAAGGTTTTGCGCCCCAGGTGGTCGGTTGCTTCTTCACCGCCAAAAGATCTTTGACGCCGTAGGGAATGCCCTGGAGCGGACCTCGCGTGCGGTCCCGTTTCAGCTCGCGATCGACATCCTTCGCCTTGCTAAGGGCCTGCTTGCGCAGCGAGAGCGCCAGCGCGTTGTAACGCGGGCCGATGCGCTCGATGCGGTCGCAGAAAGCCTGAGTCAGCTCGTGACACGAGAATTCCTTCGCGCGCAGCTTGGCGTTCAGCTCGCTGATGCTGGCGAAGAAGATGTCGGGAGCAATCTCAGCCACAGGTTAAGCCTTGAACTGGAATGCGGGTTCGGTGGTCATCGGCAGCGCCACCCGGCCGATGATCTGCGCCGCAGTGCGCCGAGCCGCTCGGGCGGCCTCAAGATCAGCGTCGGCGGATTGAGGTGCGGATGTCGCCGGCTGCGGAGCCTGTGCCACCGCAGTGCTCGCGAGGATAACACCGGCTAGCTGGCGTCTGGAAATATCCATGCGCCCATTATAAGTTGTAGGACAGGCGATCTTGTCGCCTGTCAAGCGGTCGCCTGTCAGGCGTGAGCCGTCTGATCCCGCGCCGCCAGAGCCTCTAGCGCGGCCTGCTCCATCACAGCCTTCGGTGGACGCTCGCCGGTAAAGATTTCGAACTGCCGACCGGCTTGTTCCAGAAACATCTCGAGCCCGGGGATTACTTCCGCACCCTGATCCTTCGCCTTGCGCAGCAGCATGGTTTCCCTGGGTGTGTACACCATGTCGAACACCAGTTTCGACGGAATGCGTCCATCGAAGAAGCACTTCTCGACATTCGGCGCCATGCCGAGCGGCGTGGCATGCACCACCGCGTCGAACGTTCGGGCGGCAGCCTGTTCGCGAGAAAGCGCTTCGGCCCCGCAGGTCGAAGCCAGCGCGCGCACGCGATCCAGATTGCGCCCGGTCACCGCCAGCTTGGTGCCCGCAGCCGCCAGCGCGAAAACGGCTCCGCGAGCCGCGCCGCCGTTGCCCACAACCAGCACCGTCGATTTGTTCAGCCGCACGTGCCGCTCCAGCGGCGACGTCACTCCGGGAGCATCGGTATTCGCGCCGCGCCACTTCCCCGCCTTTCGCCAAACCGTGTTCACCGCACCGATGCGGCGAGCCACCGGATCCACCCAGTCCAGATACCGCAGGATTTTCTGCTTGTGCGGGATCGTCACGCTGAAGCCCGCCAATGGCAGTTCCTCGGCCATCACGAAGAAATCTTTGAGCTGACCGGGATGCACCAGGAACGGCAAATACACCGCGTCGACGCGCCGAGCCTGAAACGCACGATTGTGCACCGCGGGCGAAATCGAGTGCCCCACCGGATCGGCGATCACTCCGTAGATTTTCCCATCGCGCGAAAGTTTTCCTACTCGATACATGCCCCGCAGCTTCTTCGCGCTCACTTGTCCGGAGGCGGTTCCGCCTGCCATGTTCGGCGCGGCATACGTGTACAGGCCGCCGAAGGAGGGGGAAAGCACGCGCGTCGGGAATCCCGTCTCGCCCATCGCCAGCAGAACCGTCGGGATCTTCGGATGCGCCCGCGCCAGCGACAACACGCGCGAATTGTCGGACGGCTTTCGCGCCGTGGTCACGATTTTGTAGGCGTGCGCCGGGATCGCGGCCATGCGCCGCAGAACCGATTCCAGGCGCGGCGGAGTGCCGCCGTAATTGTGATAGGAAAGCACCAAATAGGCTTCCGACCGGAGATGCGCCAGGTGGTTCTCGCAGTTTTCCGCGCTCTCGATTTCGATATCCAGAGCCTGCGCTCCGGCTTCGTGCGCTGCTTCCAGAATCTTGATCTGCTCCTCGATGCTGCCGGTGAAGCGTCCCTGGTTCTGGCGGCGGCGGCAGGTGGCCAGGATCATGCAATCCGGGTAGCGCGTCAGGAACTTCCGAACAGCCGCCACGCCGCGTTCCGGAGAAGCCAGGTAGTCCAGGCGGAATTCCAGGAAGCGTTCTCCGCAGTCGTATTCTGCGCGCGCATGCGAGAGCAGGGATTCCACATCGGGGAAACCCAGCGCGATGCAGATATTCGGAAAGATTGTCTTCTGCCCCATTAGCGACAGAACAGCATATCATGCCGCCCCTGCATCGCGTCTGGGAGTCGGTTTACTTCGGGGATGGCCGAGACGCCTGGATCACATCCTCTTGGACTACTTCAACCTCTTCGCGCTCATTCTGGCCGCTGCTGGTGCTCTCATGCAGGGCGACCAAGTCTCGTCCCACCGTTTCATGCACATCATAGGGCGTCCGATCGTTCCAGCGAACGCGCTCGGCGCGATGCAAGCCGAAGCGGTAGCTCAGCACCAGCGTAATCATGCGCATCCCCAGCCAGAAAGCCTTCCACTGGTCTCCGGTCACGCTGGATTCGCCCACGCGGCGATGATAATTCACCGGAATCTCGATGAACGGAATCCCGTGCGCGATCACTTCCATCAGCAGTTGCGGCCCGAAGTGCGAGCCGCCGATTGTCAGGTGCGGGCGGATTCGCTCCAACGCTCCGCGGCGAAAGAGACGATACGTGCAGCCCATGTCCGTCAGGATGGTGGTGTTGAACAGGAGCTCCGTCATCTTCGCCACCGCCCAGTTTCCCCATCGCAGGAACGGTCCCATGTTGGCGCCCGCCCAAATGAACTCGCGGCTGGTGCGGGTGCCGAACACCACCGGCACGTCGTCGGAATACGCCAGCAGTTTTAGCAGGTCGTGGCCGCTGAAAGTTCCGTCCGGCTCAGCGAGCACGATCAGGTCCGCATAGCAGTTGTCGATGCCGCACAGCAGCGCGTTCCCGTAACCCTGCCGCGGCTCGAACAATTCCCGGGCACCCGATCCCGCTACTTCTTCCGAGGTCCCCGGCGCGGCGTTGTTGTTGACGACGATTACCTCGTCGGCCAGGCCATCGCACCTAAAGTCGAAGGCCGCCGCTCGGATCGAGTCTCTTTCGTTATACGTCGGCAGGATAACCGCGACGGTTTTACCGCGCCACATATCTCTGTAGTCATCGGCGGAATAGGCCGGTGACTACAGAGGAGTATTGGTTACTAGAAGGGAAAGAAATTGCCGAAAAGATCGGACATCACGTTCACGTTGCTGTCGCAGGCGTGGTTCAGGCACGGCAGTCCCAGAGCCCCTTCGATCGACTTCAGCAGCGAAAAGTGATTGTAGGAGGCCGCGCTCTGCAGTCCATGGGTGCCGTAGCTCGTGTCCACGATCACCAGGACCTTATTCGTCGTCGGCGAGATGCTGTAATCATCTTCGTCCCACACCACAACAATTGCGTTCTTGCTCTGTCTCCAGACTGGAGAATCCTTGATGGCGGTAACGATTCTCTTGAGAGCCATGTCACCACGCTGCATTAGAGCCGGATTGAGACCGGCTTGAGTGCCGTCGTCTTTCGGATCATAGTTGCAATACGGCCCGGCATTGCCGCGCCCGTGCTGATCGTTGCACTGGTTGGGCGCGATGAGAGAGTACACGGGAACTGTGCCGGCGCGCAGGTCGGCGTAGAGGCCATTCCAACCCTCGAATCCTACCGTATTCGTCAGGTCGCTGCCCCACTCCTCCCCTTCTTGTACGCTGCGGAAATAGTTGAACGGATTGTGCTTCACCGCATACAGCGCCACGATGTCGGACGCCGACAAGGGTGGCATCTGGACCGGTGTAATCGCACTGAAATTGGTGAGGTTGCTGTAGAATCCGTCGCTAATGTTGACGCCATCGGCGCCCTGCGGAGGCAGGCTTTCCTGATAACTTTTCCAGGTCCGTCCCATTTCCGCGAGCTGATCGGCGATGGTCTTGCCGGTTATGTTGGTCGCGGCGGCGATGGATTGGGTCCCGTCAATATTGTTAACGCCCGGAGGACCGGTGGTCTCGTTGGTCGTGTCTACCGCGGGAGTCGCGGCATCGGTCCCTGTGCTCCCGATGGGGCAGATGTTCGGAGACGCGGGATTGTCGGTTGAGACCGTCGCGGAAACCAGGTTAGGAAGACAGTTGAAGTTGTGCCAGTCCGGATAATTATCGCTGTGCACACCGAAGTTCGAACCGCCTACTATTTCGAGGTAATTGGTCAGGCTCGGATGAGCGATAGCGAAGTAATTGGTAGCGGTGTTCGCGAGAGTGGCCAGTGCGTTGGTAAAGGGCAGGTTAGGGTTGTTGACGATCTGACCGTACCCGTGATTCTCCATCATGATGACAAATACATGGTCCAGGGGCTGCATGCCTCCGGGAGCGGGTCCCTCGGCGGCGAGGCCGGAACTGGCTGCTGCCACGCCCAAAATGGCCAATAGCGCGAGTCTGTTTTTCACTGGTTTGTATCACTCCTCCCAAGAATTTGTGAAAGTCGGTCTCACACTCAAATGCACGGGTGTGTGACTCAGGCGAATATAACAAGGGGTAACTGCTGCTTCGTTACGGACGAGTCAATGCTCAGTGAATTGTTGTCGTTCTTTAGAACGAACCGCGAACGCAAGAGTCAACGAGTGGCCACGACCAGGAACTGGCCCGCCAGAGGACGGTAGGGTAAGGCAAGATACAATCGCACCAGCCACTCCGCCGTAGGGATGCGCGACTTCATGGTGAACGGAGTAAAGCGCGGCTCGGCGTGCTCCACTCGCCAGCCCAGCGATCGGAGGAAGTCTTGAAAACCCGCATCGGTGTATGCCGTGCGGTGCGTATAGTCGTCGAAATACCGGCGAGGTTCTAAGCGGAAGTTCGGCTGGATAGCGATGAATCGCCCACCGGGATGAAGCTTGCGTTGCACCTGGGTTAATATTTGCGCGCCGTCTTCCAGCGTGAAGTGTTCCAGAAAATTAGAAGCGAACACTGTGCCGAGACTCGCATCGGGAATCTCCCACGGATCGAGCGCGGATTGAAACAGAGCTTTCACGGATGGATCCCAATGCGCCGCGAGCACCGGGTTCTGATCCAGAGCCCACTTGGCAGACGCCCGGATCTCACGCGTGAACTCGCCGTAACCGGCCCCGAGCTCTAGCAGTGGCTGCGACGGATCCACCCACGGTTGCAGATAGCGCGCGATGACCCGCCACACACCCGCGCGGCGCGGATCGTGCGGAAATCGGATGTTGTGATATTCCGCCTGGTCGAGAATGGGGGCCGCCTTCATTCTAGTGTCTCCCTGACCGGCTGGTACACATAGACATCAAGAAAAGGTCCCGGAATACGATGGGCCAGGCGATAATGTTTTCTCACTTCGTCGAGCTGGCCTTGTGGGAGCGTTCCGAATTCGGCGTCGCTGAACTGCTTCGGTTCGAAGACGTTCTCGGCCAGGATAACCGTCGAAAAGGCGCCCCTCGCGAGATCGCGGCGGACCGGCTCAGGATCGATCACGTGAACCGACACCAGCAGGTTGTAGATCAGCGGCTCGACGTCCATTCTCTGCCGCAATCGCACCATGGCGCTATAGTCGGTGGCGAGAACCAAGCCGCCCGATGGCTGTACGTAGGGCCGCAGCTGATCGATCTCCGCCCAGGACAACTTCTCATTCACTAACCGGGACAGCAGGGCGTTGGCGGAAACGCGGTAGCCGATCGCCATGTGCAGAGCCAGCGGAATCAGGAGCAACGTGATCCAGCTCTTGCTGCGTTCGAAGTAGAG
>Ga0265314_10000575_pt1 | contig 46486 bp, 13 predicted proteins | sample 4126metaG_FD_203106 | JGI IMG/M metagenome (GOLD analysis project Ga0265314, IMG submission 203106) | Rhizosphere microbial communities from Carex aquatilis grown in University of Washington, Seatle, WA, United States - 4-1-26 metaG | ecosystem: Host-associated > Plants > Roots > Rhizosphere >... | reverse complement strand
CGGCTGCGCAATGACTACGAGGTCCGCACGGATCATAGCGAGGCGATGATCCTACTTTGTATGATCCGAATCATGGTCAAACGCTTGGCATCACGGTGAGTTCCCCATTTTTAAAACATGCTCTGAGGCTCCCCCCACTGGTCGTAGGGCAAGATTTCGAAATAGTTCACGTGGTAGCCAATGCGCTCGAGGTGCGCCATGATCAGACGTCCCGCGATCGCACTTGAGCCAAAGAACTGGGGTACGTTTTCGATCACCACGGCCAGCGGACTGAGGGTGGCCACATGATGCAGGAAAGTGACGAACAGGTCACCGGTGTCGCCGAGCTCGGATCCTACCCCCTTCAATTTCTTCTTGGCGATGCCCTGGGGAGAAAAGCAGGTGCAAGGCAGCCCGGCAATCAGGCAGCCTACGGGAGGCAGATCACGTGGATCGAGATCGCGGATGTCACATTGGTGAATGGGCACCTCGGGGTGTTCGAGGGCGTAATGTGCCGCGAACTTGGGGGATAATTCAACCGCGCCAGCCAGCCTGAAACGGGCGTCCCCGACAATGGCTTGTGAGAGCGTGCCGCCGCCGGCGAAATACTCCATGGTGGGAATGGGCAATCCCCGCGTTCGGTGTTGGAGTATCGAGAAGGATCGGATGGACGGTTCGACTCGCAGGTGTTTGAAGGTGGCGACGAGTTTGAGCTCGGTATGCCCGATAAACTGAGCCAGGGTTTGCTGGCTGTTGAGATCGATGATGGGACAATCCAGGCCCGTCATCTGGCGAAAGGAAACCCGGTTCTTGGTCTTGTGTTCGACCGGACGAAGGTCCAGCCCGACGCCGGCGCGCGGCATAACATCAAGGTATGTCCTCGGAGCAAAACCCAGTTGATGCAGTCTCGGAGACTCCAGCCATATCCGCGGGCTGCCTCTCCCCTGCCCTACTTTGTGGTATGTCGCGATCACGACAGCACCTCTCGCCTGGCATCGATGGGAATTAAGGCCGGTCGTCCGGACGCCACGAGGGCCTTGAACAGTGGGCGGGCGTGTTCGCCAAGCTCCTGCGGGTTGGTGTTCCCGATGGCGTGCATTTCTTCGGCCGTCCAGCGTGACCAATCTCGCTTGCCATAGCGTTGCCGTAGAAAGCGCTTGGTTTCGAGTGGGAGGTCAGCCGTCATGGTCTTTCCTCGGCGAGGCGGCATGACGATCGGTCCTTTCACCAGGGCGCGCAGGCGGTAGCTCCCTGCATCGTAGCGCCGGTCGTCCGCAGTGGTGATGGCGATGTGCGGAGGTTCACCGGTGAACACGTATTGAGTCGGGTCCAAAATCAAAGCGCCGCTTGGCAGTGGAACCTCTACCTGAACCCAGGAGTGCTGAGCGAATCCAACGTCTTCCCTTTGGGCATTGCGGCCTAGCCAATGTCCTCTCCGCACCCGGGCTTTGAGGCCTGCCTGGAGCAGGTCGGCTAAGGCGGTTGCTGCCGGGTGACAATTGTTCTCCAGGCGCGCGGTTTTTCGGTCGATTCTGGAAAGTTGACTGAAACGGTCCAAGAGCAGGTCCATGCTCGGTAACCTGGATTTTATCCACTCAATAGCTGCCTTTTCCTGGGCCCGGTCGTTGGCTTGGTGATAACATTCCGGACACAGGGCGCCTGCACCACTTACCGGGTCCGGCATGACCTCAGCGTCATCAACCTCGGCTTCGCACCGATCGCAACATTGATTCATTTTGAATGCGCTGTGGCTCTTTGGGCGTAGCCCTGTCGTCTGTTACGGGTGGGGCCAATGCTCCTTGTCGTGAGGGTCTCCTTGAGATTAAAACAGCTTCAAAAGGCGGTGGCCGTAGCCCTTCTCCATTATCATCGCCTCCGAGTAATGAAAACTACGGCGTATGCTGCCGGTTCTTGCTACGGGCAATGCTTTCTCTCACTTCCTTCCAGTCGTTCTTTTCCGTGTGTGGGGCTGCCATCTCCCAGTGTTGGGTCTTTTGGTTGAACACAGGGTATGCGGGTTCGGGGATCTCTGGTCCTTCGTAGGTGGACAGTTTAGATTTTAGCCATTCGATGTGCTTGGGTGCCCAAACGAGGTCGAGCCTTGCCTTCTCTTTCCATGTTTCCCATGTCCAATCGCGATCGTTGACCAGCCTGGTTGCCTGCTGAATGCGCCACTCGTCTAATGCAATAGCTCGGTAGATGTCATCAGATTTGACATAAGCCGGTTTGGGCGCATAACGAAGCGCGAGAATTAATCCTCCTATCATCACCATGAAAATCAGCAACCTGAGGGGGAAGTCACCCCTGAAGATACGGCGGATGTTCTTCATTGTTGTCAAAGATATTACTGGAATTGGTTTGGTCAGCAACGCTGGTTTACTTCCCGACTGATTCGTGCCGTGCCGCGCGATCAGGGCTCGATGACCACCAGATAGGGTGCTTGTCGGCTGACGCGTCGCGGTTCCTGGAGCTCCTCGACAGTTTTTTCAACGAGCGCCCCCTGCTGGATTTCGCCTTCAATGTGGCTGTTGCGCTCGAGATAGACCGCGGTGCGGGTCAGTTTGTTGCCGGAGCGGGAGTACATGATTTGCCACGCAGGTCCTCTGCGCCAGCTGCGGGCGTATTTTGGCCCCTGCGGCCGGGACCAGGTGCTCCAGCGAATGACGGACCGGCTGGGTGCAGCTACGAATGAAGGGACCCATGTATGCTGGGCGCTGGCGTAAGTGTAAACCTCGGTGGCATTGGGTAGCGGCCAGACCACTTGGATTTGAACCGGGAGCTGTGCCGGCAGTGGGTAGACTGAGGAGCAAGCCAAGTCGGTGTCCAGGTGGTTCTCCTGGGCAAATCGGTAAGCGTCTTCCTTGCGCCGATCGAGCATCATCAGACGCCATCGGTACCACGTCAGGTAAGGCACATTTGCCTGGTTCTGCACGAGTTTATCGACGAAAGCCGAGGCCAATTCAGGCAGTTGCACGGACAGCCGCTTCAGGAGCCCTTCCTCAACCGCAGAAGCAGTCCAGTTGGTTTGCCAGGCATCGACGTAATGGCGAAAGAATCGGATCTGGTTGGGGCCTTCCGGAACAGTGATGAATTCCGCACAGAAAGTGCGGAGGAACTCGGGGTTGTCCTGTTTGGTTGGGATCGCAGCGAGCGGGTTCCAGTCGAGGGTGGCCGACAGGATCGCATAGTTGCGGATCTGATGGGCGTTCTGGAAAGGTTGAGCGGGATAGTACGTGGACAATTCAGGCTCGGTGGGCCGCCCGAGTTCCCAAGCCTGAAAATCGAGGTTCACCACCTGATTACCGTTCAGGGCGAACAACGAGGCGAGGATGGCGAGCAACTGCTGCATGCTCAGTAAACCAGGTTTCCGGGCAACCCATTGTGTTCCATCACATCCTTGGGCTTGGCCATGATCTCGACGGTTTCGACGTCGGTGGGCGAGTGCGTGTTGATGTAATCACGGATCAATTTGCGAATTGCCTGCAGTTTCTTCTGCACTTCCGGCTGCATGTTGGCGGCAGTGATAGCTTGCTGTGCGTGCATGATGCGTCCCGGTTGTTGGACTCGGATATTATTGAGTGCGGTGACTGCGTTGGTGAGCTCTGCTTTTGCGCCCGCCGACAACTGGGAATACGGGCTGGCGATCGACGGAAACGGGTTGGGCGCATTGGTGTTATTGCTGGCCGTCTGGACCAGATTGGTAAGAGGAACGATCCGTCCGTTCCAGACGGCATGCGTGGGCATGGGTCCGCTTCCTCCGTAGCGGAAAGTGTTGGGATCTGCGGCCACGTAGATATTTCCGCTTTGGGGCGGCGTCAGTTTTGGCAGCGGCCGGAAATCGTTCGTCTGCGCGTAAGCCGGCAAGCAAAGCAGCAGGAATACAGGAAGGAAACTCTTCATTTCTTAACTTGGGTTTGATTGGTGTTGGGCGGAGTGATCTTGATCATGACCTGATACATGTTGGTGTACTGGTCCTGGATGAGGGCGTATTCGGCGCTCGGAACGTTCTTGGAGATGGTGATCCGAAACTCCAGGGTGCCCTTGGCTGGGACGGTGTCCCCGCGCGCCTCCACCGCGGTGCATCCGCAGGATGACGTGTATCCTGCGAGCTTGACCGGGGAACTGGTTTGGTTCGTGCCGAAGAACGTGACCGTTTGAGGCTTTCCTGCAAGCAACGGCTGCTGCAGGGATTTGGGAAAGTCCAGCGGGAGCGGAGTCTCAGCGCGGGCTGTCCCCAGCAAGGCGAGGCAGAGAAAGATGGTTTTCATGGAGAGGTGAGTACCGGGGTTTCACGGAACAAGATGCAATCGTTGGTGGTGGGCGGGGAAACGGGTATGTCAAAAGGCGGATAACCGATGACATCGATCGGCAACAGGTTTGTTCGGCAACTATCGATGATGACGTAGTTAGTGGTAGTGAGTTCCATATTCTGGGCTAAGGCGCTCAGGTCGAGCCTGGCACTGGTTGAGCCTGTGGAGACCCAAGGGCCAAGCGTCTGCAGAACGATGTTCGGATTACTTGCTTGGATTTGTAGGGTAACGATGTTGGTGAGCGGCCACAGGCGGTATCGGCTCGGGTCGTCGGGCTCGATTCCCAGCATCCCGCCAGTGCTGCTGACTTGATACGTCTGAGACGTCGCGATAGTGACGTTGGTCTGTAGCGGCGCGCCTCCTGCAGCGAGGTATCCAAACACAGTGAAGCTGCCCGCCTCGGTATTGATGTCATTGGTGGCGAGTGGAGTTTTGTAGGTGTTGGTGACTACCAGGCTGCTGTTGGTTCCCGTGACCAGAATCGTGGAGATCGCGTGATTATAAATGACCTTGGCGCCGCCGCAGTCTCCGGGGATGACCGTGAACACGACCTGTGGCCCCAGTCGGGTGATATTGGGGTTATACGCCTCTCGCGTGCCTAGGATGTAGGTTTCGTAACCCAGATCGACGCTGTGGAACGTAGTGCGGGGGACCTCGAATGTGCTTTGGTTGGTGACCCATGCGCCGTTGATATTCTGCACGAGGAAAAGGCTGGCTCGCTCGGTGATGGTTTGGGCAGTGACACTGGTCCCGTCGATCGAGACGTCGATCTGGCCGACATCGAACCGCGCGACCCCCCAGTTGGTGCCTCCCTCGATAACAAACACGGGATCGGGGACGACCACTGGATCGACGTCGACGATGTAGGTATACCATTTGTCACTCATGGATGTGTGCCAGAACTCGTTGGTCCAATAGCCGATCCCGTTGTTGGTGACGTTGTTGCCGTCAAGGGGCAAGATTTGTACCCCCGGCGGCAGATCGTTCAGCGGAATCGCGGGATAACTTTGCAGCCAGGGCACCTGCTTCGGCTGGACCGGGTGCCCGGAGTTGAGATTGATCCATTGTGCGACAATCGCGTTGGCGTGCTGGACCCAGTTGGTGATAAGCACATTGGTCCTGTTATTGAGGACCAGATTGGTGGTGGTCGTCAGGACCAGGTTGACCGGATCGACCACATTGCTGCTGCCCACGTAATTGGTCATCCAATCGGGCAATACGGGGGTCTCCAGGTAAATCTTCACCTCCGGCGAGGAGGTTGATTTGGAGAAAGCTGCTGCCGATTCCGTATGAGCTTCCAGATAGGTATCGGGGGCGTTGTTAGTGATCCACAACTCCTTGGCAGCGACGAAGTCTGTCCGTAGGACCAGGTTATTGGTTGCGTTGTGTATCGTCCAGCGCAGGGGGTCGTCGTCTTTGTTAACGACGTGATAGACCACGGTTCCAGGATTGGGGATGGTGCCGAAGACACCTCCATCGAGCAGGTGCTCTCCGTAAACCCCAGGTTGTTTGGCCGGGACGCCATCAACTGGCTCGTAAAGCCCCCAAACGCTGACGTCGGGAGGTTCCGTGTGCGGGATGTTTATCGTGTTGGTGTAGCCAGAACAGTCGCTTCGGATGACCAGGGAAATGGGTCCGTCCGAGTCGGTTCTCTGGATAAACGTGAAATTGGTAGGGGCACTAAAGATCCACTGATTCAGCGAGCGTCCTGCTTGATAGACCGTGGCGTCAACGACGGGACTTCCCGCACCGGCCGCCACACTCATGCTGGCGTTCCAGGAGACGGTCACCTCGGTGGAGGTGGTGAATGCGATCTGCGTCGTGACATTTTCCACGCTGAGCTTGCCGGCCCCGGGATCTAATTGTGTCGAGGCGACTATGCTGGCGCCCGTAGCGATCTGCACGCCTGCGATCGTCACCTCAAGTCTACCCTGTCCCCCAGCCAAAGTATCCATGTGCAAGTTCACGTCCTGATCGAAGCTGCCGCTGGGGGGCGCGTCCTTGCCGAAAGTCGAGCGCAGTAACTCCTGTAGAATGGGGTTACTGCTGGAAAAATAGAGGTTCTTGACGCTGGTGGAGCTCCAATCCAAGTGAACGTGTTGGACATTAGGAATGCCTATGTCGACGCAGAGTTTGCCGTTCAACGTCAGGCTCAGGTCGTTGCAGGGTCCGGGAAGAGTGTATTCCATCTTGAGGCACGGACCGCCCCCGGGCAAGGGGACCGATGTGATCTGTCCGCTCGTGCGCTTGGGCTGCGGCATGGTATCCGGGTGATAGTGTGTGGCCCCGTAAGACAGCAGCGCGTTTGGATCTGAAAGCCCGGGTCCATTATTCGCACCGGCGACAACCAGTAATGGATCGATGCTGTTGAGGCTTTGACCTGGGTCGGGCGCAAGCGTGGGCGCACTCTGAGTAGAATCGGGCATGAACGTGACCCAGGCGCCTCCATCGCCGCCCTGCATGATTGCGGTGCCCGAGGTCAGGCCTTGGTATAAGGATCCGTTGGGAGACGAAAAGGTCCAGACCCTGCTCGAGGCGGAGTCAGGCGGACAGCAGAGCTTTAGCTGTGGATCATAATTGATGCGCAGATAACCTAGGACATCGCAGTAGACGACTTGCACGTGTTTACATTCGGGAGGCATTGGTGGAATGCCTGTCGGGGTGCCTCCAGTTCCTGTCCCGCCTGTTGGGGTGCCGGGTGTGGTGCCTGGAACATATGGGGCTGGGCCGATCGGGATTTGGCCTTCGGTCCAAATATAGGTGACGCGTCCCAGCAAAGTGGAGTTGTCTGTGGCTACCGCTTTAACTGGCCCTTCAGCCCAGATAGTGCCCCACATTCCATTTTGGTTCATGGCGAGATCCGAGCCCTGTCCGCCCCAACCTGCCGGACAATTGTCCCCAGTCGTGGGGCATGGGCAGGTCCACTCATGGACATAATCAACCGCCTCCCCTATCTGAATGAACTTATGAGTGGCGAACATGTCACAGGTAACCGGCGTTGGATCGGCAACGTGCATATACCATTTGGCATAGATGGTCATTCCGTTCTGGTTGGGATCCAGCTGGTCGCCGACGAAATTGGTCCAGCGTCCCGCCCAGCTTTGTGCCCAGTTCCCCCAAAAAACCGGGATGCACGCATACGCATCGAGCAGGTCGGCCATTTGCTCGGTGACCGTCGAGATAGTTCTAAGCGGATAGTAGACGGTGACGTAATGGCAGGAACCGCTGCTAGATTCCTGGCTCGCGTTGTCCGAGGCGTTGACAACCTGGTTAATGTTCCCAGTCGCGGGATGGGCCGGACAGCCGTTGTTGCTGACGTTGCCGGCACCGTCGACGACAGCAGCTCCCGGGTTACCCGAGAGATAGATGTAGTAATCGGGCGACTGAGTGGGGCAGAAGAGGCTCCCCTCACCCAGCCCTGGCGGGCAACACCAGAGCAGCGTCAGAGCGGCTCCGATTCCGAACAATTTACTGAGCATAAATGGGCAGCGGCGGTTTGCCGTTAGGGAAGTAGTTGGTTAGTCCATCCAGATGGTACTTGCTGTTGAAGCGCCAATAATTCGTGGCGCCGTTGGACAGGGTAGCTAGCGGCAGGGTGCCCAGCAGGTTGGTGACCGGAACGCGGGCGTTGAATGGCGACGTGGTGTTCTCGGCGAGGTTGGTCGAGTAGTATACACCGACATCCTGATTGGCGTAGTCCTTGTCCAGCTTCACGATAACCTGACTTCCGGAGGCTGCCTTCCACTCCGTCGGAAGCAAGGTTTTGAACTTCATGGTGAATCGGTTCCATTTCGAGTCTGAAGCTGTTTTGTAACGCAACGTGATTCGATCGCTGGTATCATTGAGGTTGCCTGGAACCAGGTAACGGAGGGCGTTGGTGGGATTTTGGAGTGGATCCATTTTATAGCTCACGTGATCACCCACGGCCACCAATTGCATGGGTGTCCAAGTCTCGATCCAGGTGGGCCGGTAAAAGTAGACGTTCTCGTAAATGGATGCGTCGCTGGAGACGACCAGTTGCTCGTCGTTGGTGCTGCCGGGATCCTGCACCGGGCGCCAGTCAAAGAGGTGCACGGTGACGGGCGTTCCGATGGTCTTGCCGGTAGTCACCACTGGGTTCATCGGATCTTCCTCCTGCCACTTGTCGACCCGATGGAACACCATGAGATCGGTGACCACGTTGGAAAGGTAAAGCGCCGGCGCCGGGTTCATCCCATTCAGCCAGACGTAATGCACATAGTGGTACGGGTAGGAGTCAATCAGGGTGCTGTTGGTCGCCACGACGAGGGCAGGAATCGTTGGGTTCCCGGGAAAAATGGTGTAGTCGCTGGCGATGTAGTTTACCAGTCCATCCGCTGGAATGGTGGCGGCCCACGTCTGGACAATAGGGTCACTGGTCACCCACCCTCGCTTGCTGGCTTGGATGCTGTAGCTTTTCGTGCCCGCTTGGAGCAGCAGCTTGTTGTCGGGCAAATCGCTCCAGCCGCTCGTTCCAATCTTGTAGCTGTAAACCACTCCAGGGGTTGGGCAGGACAGCAACACTGGGGTCATGGCGTTGTAGGTGTTATTATCAAGGAGATTGGGCATCTGATAGGTGACCGGTCCGACCTTGGCGGTGTAGACGTTGGTAACCTGCGCGTAAGCCGCCCCATAAAGCCAGGCGGTGGACTCAACTGCGGCGCTGCGATCCAGCGTAACGTTCAGCCCGACGCCACCAAAGCCACTGTAGCTCAGTGGTGTTCCTTCGTTCGGACGCACCACGACACTCAATTGACTGTTCGCTGCCGCGTTCACCGTGACTGTTAGCGTGTCGTCAAAGATGCCTCCAGTCGGCGTTACCAGGAGGTTCGTGTCGAAGGCTGCCGTGTAATGATTGGTAGGACTGTTATTGGCCCAGGCAGATGCCGCGAATACCGAGATCGGTAGTCCGATCGCCACGGGCATGGAGAAGGGGCTCTGGCTCCCGACGTTGACGGTATTCACATAGAGCGTGGAGGGCAGCGTGTTTGGGTTGGAAATGACCACGTTGTCACCGGGCTGCGCAATCTGAGGCATCAGGAGCTGTGCGTCGAAGTGCAGGGTGGTCGTGGGCCCGACTCGGTCCAGTTGAGCCGTCCCCGCATAGGCCTCCAGATCGAACGTGTAATTGAGCCGCAAACGCACCGTGGCATTGGTTGAACTTTCGATGGTCGGTATTCCGTCGTGCCTGATCGTGCACCACGTGAGCGTCTGGCGGTTGGTATTGATCAATGAAAAGTCGAGGCTTTGCCCGTCGACGGCGTTGGTGAGAACGCTGATCGTACCGTAATTGGTGTTCAGGACAGGCATGAATGTGAAGGTGGAACTGCTGGAAACCCATCCAGTCCGGTAGCCCGTGGCCTGCACCGTGCGCGTCATGGCCAGCACCGTCACTTGGTTGGTCGGAAACACGACCTCGGTCCCCGCCTGGGTAAGCCGGAGATTGGCCAGAGTCGGCGTCTGAATACTGAGCATTGGGCCGTCGGCCGTGATCGTGGGAGCAATCACCGTTGCGATGTAGAGCCGGAATAGAACGCTCGAGTTACCGACATGACTTACTTTAAACAGCATTTGCGCAGAGTTAGTGAGACGAACTCCGTTGGTGGGGAAGCCCAGCCAGTTGGTCTGGGTCGGAGCAGATCCATCCGCCGGCCCTTGCAGGTAGGTGATGGTATAGTTCTCCGCACCCGCGCCTGCCGTCACATCCAATTGATTTGAAAACGTGCAGGAAGGTGTGATGCTCAAGTCGGGGAGCCGGGTGTAGGTATTGGTGACGTGCAAGGCTTGGCCCGGGTATTGGACCAGGAAATCGTAAGTGGCGGTTTCGGTAACATCGAATCCCCCCACGTAACGCGTGCTGTTGGTGGTGGTAAGCCCTGTAGAGTAGTAAATATCCGGCCGGGCGCTGGACAAGACTTCAGCCGTAACCTGCATCTTGGCTACGAACGCGGTCGAGGGAGTAATCTGTATCTGTCCAAGATACCACTCGGGACTGGCGCTCAGGTTTAACTGGATGTCTCCGGAGGGAGGTTCCTGCAGCGAATAGACCCGTATATAGTCGATCTCCGCTGGTTCCGCCGTAGAGGAGATCGTCGTGGCGTTTTGTTGCTTCAGGATGCAGCTCTGAATACCTCCATTGTTTTGATAGAGGTCCATGCGGGCCTGGTCAGCCGTCAGATCCAATGCGTAGGTTTGAGCGTTGGTGGCATAATTACGAATCGTGTACCAAATACTGCCTGTGCCGGCTGTGTTTTCGTAAGGCTCCACGGTCGAGTAATCCAGGCTGCCGCAGTAGCTTGAGCCAACGATATCGATGGCATCAGCAAAGTAATCGTTGATCGGGGCCGCCGTTTGTTGCGAGGCGGTAAAGGCGATCCAGCCGTCTTGACCGGTGCCGCTATCCATGCCCACCAGGAACGTCTGGCCTTGCTGGGCGGAAAGCGTGACCCGGGCTGTGGTATACAGGGTGGAGGCACCCAAGTAGTTGCCGGTCGGAAAGACTTTGATGATCACGGGCACCTGGCTGTCCGATGTGTCGATCGTCATCGGTCCGCTCATCGTGGTCGTGATCAGCCACCAGAGGGTCTTGCCGGCGCCCCCCATCTGATCGGCGGCCGTTACCGCCGGATCACTCTCGCTGGTGGCATGTGTATTGTCCTGGGCGCAACGCGCCAGGTAAGAACCCGCAGGATTGGAGCAGCTATTGCCAAGGTAACCGCCTGCTAAAGTTAGGGTGGCAGGGTTGTGGATGGAATCGTTGGGCGGAATCTCGGTTGCCGCCAGGGTCACTCCGATGGCTCCGGCGACCATGTCCTCACAGTCCCGTTGGATGTCGCTATTGAGCCCCTGGATGCCGATGTTTACGGGATCGTCCGCCGATTGGTGCCCGTTGCTTTTGTCGAAGAAAGCGGGATTACCCGAGAACGTCGCTTCCGGCGGGACCAGAGCATCGAGCAGGAAATAGTAGCTCTTGCCGCGCACGAAGAGGTTGACGTCGCCGGTCTGGAGAAGGTGGTAATTGGCCGATCGCATTCCAGGGTTGACCTCCGTGTAAGCCGCGAAGGGATGCGGGAACGTGGCGTCACACTGGAACCGGAGATACTCCGTGGCGAGTGGCTCGAACTTGAGCCAAAGCGTCTGATACGCGGGATAGAGCGGCAGCCATCCCATTTGCCAGGCGTAATAGCCGTTGTTCCCTGGATATTGGGACACCAACAGGTTGCGCTCGAAATCCTCCAGACCGCTGTTGATATACTGCCGGGTCGCCCCGTAGATGGTGCCCAGAGCGCTGTACTGATGGCGCAAGGATCGGGAAGGATAGATCCCTTGATAAAGCGTCGTGGCGTCGGTGCTGACCGAAGTGAAGGAAAGCGGCCCCTCGTAAAAGTCGCCCGAGGGGCTGGGGATTTGGGAAACATCAAAATCGATTCGGTTGTTACCCCCCACGACCGTATCCGCTCGGATGATGTAGGTCTGGCCGGCTTCCGCGAGGAAGGTAATGGTGTGGTCTCGAGGGATCTGGTTATCGTCCCGGGCGGCTGAGTTCCACGCGGAGAACTGCAAATAACTCGTGGGCAGCGCCGTGTTGGTGGTGACCTCCAGGTGTAGAGCGTCCGACTCCGTCCGGATGGCAATGCTGAAAACTCCGTAAGTCGGCGTGGTGACTTGCCACCACAAGCTCTTTCCATCCAGGGCCGAAGGGTCCTTGGACGAGAACCCATAACGCGGTTCTCCCGGTTCGATGGACGCCATGGCGTTGTTGGCTACCACGTGCGCGGTGAACTTGGTTTGGTCCACAGATCCGTTGGCGGTCGTGACCGTAGTCGTAAACGGACGCAGGGTAAGGAGCTCGCGATTGGCGAAATTGTCGTTCTTCGTCTGGCTGACGATGAGCAGGTCCAGGTCCGTGTCGCTCTCCTGCACCACCAGCCGCAGCGTCGCCGGGTTTTGATTGGTGAAGCTGATATCCAGAGCCGGTTCGTTGCGCAGCGTGAAGGTCTTTTGCCCCAGCACTTGGCCTCCTTGGTAGACCTGGAGTATGACCGCCTTCCCATTGACGGCGGGGGCCACGTAGAACGAGGCGTTCATTTGATCGATCGGATTGTAGATGCACCAAAGATCGGCCGCGCCATCCGGTGAATTGGTCCGGATCGAGCCGTAGGTGGTGTACATGGCGTAGTCGGTCCCTAACGTGACCGGCAACGGATTAGCTGGGTCGTCGTTGCTGGGCTTGGGCCTGCAGTCGACCGTGATGGCGTAGGTATCGACGGGTCCGCCGACGGCCAGGAGAAGATTGTCGTTGGCCAGACATTGGACCGGGCTCGATACCCCCATGCCGTTGAGCGTGAACAACGAGTAATTCGCCACGCTCGAGGACAGCTGCACTCTGGCGTATCCATTTGCCGGCGCCTGCCATTGATACCACACGCAGTTGGCGTAGGGTTCGCCTGCCTGAGTCTGCCCGTTGTTGATGCCGTCAGCCTGGTAGGTGTAAACCGTGCCGTTGGCGTAGTCCTTTCGTGAATAGACCAAGATGGGCGTGGCGACGTCCTTGGTGTCGTTGGTCGCGTTGGGGTAGAGCAGGCAGGTGATATCCCCGTCACCTACATGAACGTCAGGCTCGGTGATTTTGATCAGATAGCCTGTCTTGCCGTCCAATCGGTAGCTTTGGCTGTTGGTTTGAGTGTCAAAGGGAGTCAGTGGAGTGTCGGGGGTGCGAACCTGCCAAAACGTGCTCGGATAGTTGGTCGAAGACCGCACGGTCAACGTGCAGCTCTGGGTCGGCATCGCCGCCCACCAGATGGAATTCATCGCCCCGGGGATCGCGCTGTCGAGAGGCTCCGTAGCAGTGGCATAGTTGTTGTAAACCGGGAATACCGTGGTGCGTGGGGCGTTTTGGGCCAGCACGATGGCGTTGGTCGAATAATCGTTGATCGGCTTGGTAATGAGCTCGGCGTTCAGGTCGAAGATCTGTTCGTCGCCGCTGATCACGATGACCACCGTGCTGCCTGCCGGGTAGAATGTCTTGTCGGCCTGCAGGCTGAGAGTGGTCAGGGACGGCGGGCTGGCGGTCGGCACATAAACGAAACTGGTGATTGTGTTAGTGGACGTGGCGGTTTCCAGATAGCCATCGGCTGGTGTGACGATCCGGTACCACAGGCTGTGAGTATGCGCCAGGGGCTCCCCCGCCTCGGTCGTCGCTGCGAAGTTGGCCCCCTGGGTGTGGTAAAGGTATTTGATTCCGTTGGCGTAGACTTTGGCCGAAGACACCAGCGTGATGGCGTTGGCGAAATTGTCGTTGGCCGCTTTGGGGGCGAACTGCCGGGTCAAGGTGTATTCACCAGGAACATCCGAGGCATCGATACGCAGGTAATAGGTGTTGCTGGCCTGCATGAAACACTGGATTTGGGTGGGAAAGGTATACGGCGTGACCGCTGTGGTGGGGTTGGGCACTTTGGAATCGGCGATCAAAGTCAGGTTCGCCAAATTGGTTCCGCTCCAGATGGACATTTCCGGGTTCAAGAGCCGGTAGGAGATCGACTTGAGATGCGGCACGTTAAAAATCGAGTCGTAGGGCGCCGGATCCACTTGTGCCGTGAAGGTCCCTCCCTGAGACGGATAAAGCTGATACCAGACAGTATTGCCTCCCATCGCCATGGATTCCTGCGGCTCCATGCTGGCGTAGGTGTTGTAAGCAGTGGACTGGAGTACTTCGGGAAGTTGGTTGGTGGTGGAAGTCACCCAAAGCGGTGCGTTCGTGAATTGATCGTTGGTCGGTACGCTACGCAACTCCATGCCCAGAGCGTATATCCCTTGGGTTCCTTGGATGGAGATCAGGTAATTCGCCATGCCTTTGACCCACAGGTTGCTGGTTAGTAATTTGGCGGTCTTGGGATCCTCGCTCACACTCACCCGCTGGAAGATCCAGCGATCGTTGGGATTGGTGGCCGTCTGCACCAGGCTAGACGTGAGTCCGGCCATGGCCTCCTGGCTCACCTGGTTGTTGTTGTAGCTCGTGGTCTGCAGGTTGCCATTGCCAGCGTAGGCGCCTTGCCAGACAGCGTTTGTGCCCGCGCTCGATGTCAATGTCAGCGGGGCTACAAAGCTCCCTGCGCCGCCGTTGGTGCTAACCGCAAAGCTGTAATAGGCGTAACTCTGGTTTTGAAGGGTAATACTGGCGGTTGTGTAAGGCGGGGTGTAAGCGAAGGTGATCCGGTTGGTGAGTGCATCGGGCGAGTTCCCCGCCATGATCATCCAGACTGGCTGTCCTTGCTGGCTGTCGGGATAGAGAGTCAAACCGGTATTGTTTGTAACCACCAGCGTTACCGACGTCTGGCCGAGTGCAGCGCAGACCAAGGCCAGCACTGGCAGCCTGCGCACCAGGACCATCGCCGTTCTCATTTTCATACCAGTTTTAGCTCAAAATCAGAAGCGCTAGTGCCCCAAGCGGACACCGTCGCCAACAACTCTCATTTTAGGGCTTTTCCTGTCCCTCCGCGCAATTTGATCAAGGAATAAGATAGGTACCGATGATCTCGGGACTAAGTTGGTATCCTGTCTTTTGTGTTTGGAACTTGATCAAGTAGTTACTCTTCGGGAGCGTGAGCTGGCCCTGGAAAGTGCCGGTTACAGGTAAGTTACCCGATAGCAACCGGTTAGCGTCAAAGCCGCCGCCCACAACGGGTTGGTTGAGGACTAACTTCGTGTAATAAATAGTGTCAGTCGTGGCCGAAGTTATAACTAGTTGTGTGTCGGTGAACTGGGCAGATACAGGCGAGATTTGGGGCGTGGGCGCGACAAACTGCAGATGCACGAATTGCGGGGCATTTGTGATGCCATGGCTGACCTGGGTGAAATAGACGTAGCCATCCCCGGAGGCTAGTCCGTCAAGCGTCACCGCGTTCGTGTAAGTTTGCCATGCACCCCCCGATTGCCGGTAAAGAAGCAGGTTGGCGGCGTCGCTCGTCAAGGTAAAGCTGGCCGGTGCCGTATAAACTCCATCGGCCGGCAACGAGCAGCTCACCGTCCCACCATAGGTGTAAGTTTCTTTCACCACTTGATCGGACAGGCCGGGCCGGGTGCCCAGGACAGTAACGGTGGCCGAGTTGGTCAAGAGGATGGCGCCGGTGTAAGCAGGTGAGTTGGTGGTCGGGATGCTCCCGTCGGTGGTGTAGTAGAGTTGGCTGACTCCGTAAACATCGTCCTCAGTAGAGATCATCAAGGATACGCTTCCGGAGAAACTGCTGGAGGGCGGGACCAGCTTGATGTCGGTCAGTTTGGGCAAGTAAACCGTTACCGTGGACGGATCGGCATCGATGCGGTCCAACCATCCTGCGGTGGGCGGCCGCATTGAATACCAGAGCTTTGTGTCACCCGCCTTGACCTGATAAGGTTGGATATAGATCGAGTTGGTTCCATTCTCAAAGGGACGAGTCTTGGTGGCGACCATTGCTTGCGCGCGGTCAGCCGTGCCATTGACGGCGGGCGGGCCTTCCGTGACCTGCAACTGAAAGTAACCTGCCCCTTGTGGCCCAATATCCACGCTGACATATGCCTTGGTATTGGCACTCAAAGGTGCACTGGCCGAGGTCAAAAGGCTCCCGCCGCTGTAGTTGGATGCCACGCATTGGAGGTTGGTCAGCGCGGTTCCAGTCCAAATATAGATCGCGGGTAAGGTGGAGCTGTAATTTAAGTTGGGTTGAATGGTGATGGTGCCGTCGACGGGCATGCTCAAAGACCACCAGGTGGATCCGAGAGATCCGGGTTGATTCGGTTCGCCGGACTCGGCCGTCGCGGTGAAGGTATACCCGCTCAAGGTCTGACTCTGTTGCTGGGAGGTGACCAGGACCGGTGCGGATCCCTGGCAAGGAAACACGGGTGTCAGCCAGATCGGATCGGGCGCGGCCAAGACAAAGGTATAGGTGCAGGGGCCCTCCGCAGTTCCCGGGGTGGCATTGGTGGTCTGGCCCAGAGCCGCCGCAACTTCGCCGAACAGAATGTTGTTGGGAACCGCATAGAGGTAACTGACCCCATCGCCCGTGCCGAAGGCGGACAGATCGAACAAACCTCGGTAGGTAGGATTGGTCTTCAGCCCGGTATAGAGTTGTTGACTGACCCAATAACTCCAGGTCTGCGGAACGAAGATATCGCAGGCGGTTTTGCCCCACACCCGCGGGAAGAAATAATGCGCGCCGTTCTGGTAAGTAACGTGGTAGGTCGAGCTGCTTTGGTAGACCTCCGAGGGCCCTGAGGCACCGAAGTCGTAATAGCCGGCCACCGTGTTGGGCTGGGAAACCACGACATCCAGCAGGTTGCTGGTTGACTGCACCCGGTACCAGTTGCGGATCAGGTGTCCGTCGCCACTATCGGTCCAGAACCCGGCAGGGGCTTGGAACTGGTAGAGATAAACCGAGCGTCCCTGATAATTGGTGGCCGTCTGCGGCACGTACTGGGCCAGATTCAAAGCCGAAGCGAAATCGTCGTTGGTGACGTGTTGAATGAGGGTGAGCGCGTGCGGAATGGCCCCGTTGAATCCCGAGTGGGTGTCGCTAGACTGAATCCAGATCTGTTCCCCTTGGCTGACGCTCAGTTGTGCGGGCCCGGCATAGGCCGCGTAAAGGCTGGTGAGATTGGTCAGGCTCGATCCCAAATAAAGCGCATCATCGGTGTTGAACTGCAGCGTGCCGGTGGCGGGCATAGTGACTTTGAACCAGACGGTATGCTGGCCCAGCGTGGGCGGTTCGTTCGGCTCCATGGTGGCCCCGTTAACCACGACCATGAAGCTGGTGTTGAATACCTTCCCGTTGACGTAATCAGTCTCGGACCAAGCGGGCACCGCACTGGCGCTGCTGAAATTGTCATTGGCGGGCGTGGGGGCGACGGTGATGGTAAAGCTCTCGATGTAAGGCCCCCCGCATTGCACGAGGTAGTAATAGCCGGCGCTCAAGTTGAGATAGGGGCTGCTGTTGGCCGGAATCACCGTATCTCCCAGCAACTGGGCGTTGACCATGGAATCCATGCTGGTGGCGTCGGTGCGGATCCAGTGCAATTGCATCGCGTTATTCACGTTGGCAATTTGCCCGTAACCGTCCGCAGGCACATGCACCGTGTACCAGACGGAGTTGGTGAAACCGTCATCTTCAGTGTGGGCCAGCCAGTTGCAGGACGTCACGGTCCCGGCGTAGTTCTGGGATCCCTGGACCAGGGGAATATTGATGGCGGTGGCGCGGGTGTCGTTTCTGGGCGGATTATAGTCGGCGATGAGGTAAGGCGTTATGTTGGTCACCGCGATCTGGTCGAGGCTGTTTGGAACCATGGGCAGCGCGCGCGCATAATTGTTGGTCACCCCGTTTTGTATGAAATAGCAGATGCCATCGGGGGTCAGCGCGTTGAGCACGCTGTAGTCCACGTAATAGCTCATCACCACGCTCCCTGCCGTGGGCAGGTTCAAGTAGAACATCCAGGGTGCGGGTTGGTGCCCCCGCACGTTGGCCCACCAAACGCTTGCATTGGCGATGTCGTTGCGCGGCATCCAGGTGAGCGGGGTGATTTTTTCCTGGCCCAATGGGTTGGTCGTCAGACGCACGGCGGCGATGCCCGGGGAAGAGGAGGCGCAGGCGATGTAGTAGACGGTGTTGGTGGCGACATCCCAATCTCTTGTGCCCATCCCGCTGTAACCGTAGAAATCGGGGTCAGTCATCTCCACCTGGTGCAGCAGATGGTATTGGCTGTCGTAAATCGATATCTCGTTGGTGGTTCCAGACGGGAACAGGAAGGGCGCCCATCCCGCCCGGGCCAGGGCCAGATACATGTGCGAGGCGGGGCCTGAGTTCCATGTCAACCAGACCGAGTTATTGAACTGCGACTGCTCGAAGGCCTCGCGGCTGACGCCCACGTTGATCAAGGTCCGCGTATCCGACAAACCCCGTAAAGCGATGGCGTCACTAGCCATATCAGCCCCGGGGAATTGCGCCGCCGCCAGTTGCAGCGTGAAGTTCGCGGGTCCCCCGTGGATGGCGATGTGGTAGGTCTGGCCCGATTGGGCGACAAAGTAGCTGCTGTTTACCGGGCTGAGGTTGTTCAGGCTCTCGCCCGTGCAGATGGCGATAGGCAGATCGCAGGTGGGATAGACCATCAGGTTGGTCGGTGCGGTCCAGTTGAACCAGACCGAGTGCTTCTGCGCGGTATTCTCCAAGCTTTCGGTGGTGGCCCCGTAGGTATAACCCTGGGCGCTGAAGAAATAGACCCTGCCGTTGTCCAGGGGATAACTCGTCCAGGAAGTAATGGGGGTGCCCAGGCTGAAGTTGTCGTTGGTCGGCGCTACGTAATAAGCGGTGGAGACGGTGAAGTCTCCGCCCACGTTCCTTCCGTAAGGCTGATCCACCGAGAGGTAGTAAGACTGTCCTGCCTGCAGATCCTGATACATGGAATCAATCGTGGCGCCTTGGTTGTCCACAATTTCATGCTCGGTATTAAGCATCTGCAGGTTGAGGTAATTGGTCCCCTGCCAGAGCGAGGCAATGTGGGGGTAAGTGCTGACGACCAGCGTGCCATTGCGGCTAGGCCGATAACTCCACCACACCGATGCGCCTGCCGCCTGCGGTTTGGACGGTTCCCCTGGTTCCGTGGTGGCGTAGTCGTTGTAAGCCCGGAACCGGGAGATGCCCAGCGGCAGGGCGTTGGCGAGCATGTCGTTGAGCGGCAGTTGCACCTCGGAGATGGCCAGGTTAAATGCCGTGGCCACCGGGGCGGACACTTGCACGTAGTAAATGGCTCCGCTTTGAACGTCGAACACAGTGGTGGGTATCAAGGCAAGCCGGGAGCCGTCCACGGCGCCGGCGATGGTTGTTTGATTGGTCGCGGCATATACCCGGGCCACCACCATGTCGCTGCTGGTGACCGTGGCTTTGCCGGTCAGCGGAGACGCGAACTTGTACCAAACCGTGTAATTGGATGTCTTCTCGAAAGGCTCGCTCGTGGCCCCGACCAGCGTGCCGTCCGGGGAGGCGAGAGCCTTCTTGCCGTTGGCGTAGGTCGAGGTGACAAGCGTGAGCGTCTGGGCACCGGCTACCGCATCGTTGCTGGGCTGGCTCGAGAACGTCCCGGCCACCGTGTAACGGAAGCCGGTGCCGCTCAGCCGCACGTAATAGGTCTGTCCGGCGCTGACCGGGACTTGGTAAGAGCTTTGGGGAGCGATCGCCATCTGGCTGGCGTTGCAGTTGTAAGTGATGACGTAGGTTTGCCCCTGCGCGGCGTCGAACGTGCCGCTGCCGTATGAGCCAACGTTTTCCGCCAGGCTAACTGGAGCCAGCGTGGTGGCGGAATCGCCCATGGAGACCGAGAACGTGTAGTCGCCGGTGAGAACGACCGGCCCGTTGACCGGGCTGGTCCACTTGAACCAGAGGTTGGTGGTGCCCACCCCGTTCCAATGGCTGATGGTGATAGCGGCGGCGGTGCTGGGCACCGAGAATGCCGCTTCGAACGTGGTATTGCTCGGGTAATCGAGCGTGTAACTACCCTGGCTGACGCTGAGGGCATTGGTAACTGGTTGGAGTGCGCCCACACTCGCCCCCTGGAACACATCCAGCTGGCAGGGATAAGTGAGATTGCTCCAGGGCTCGTGACCGGTGTCGTTGACTCGCCCAGCTTGCAGGCTCAGGGTGCCGGTGTCCGGGGCCAACCAGCGGAACCAGACGGTGGCGGAGCCCATGGCTGAGGGCTCTCCTGCTTGCAGTGTGGCGCCTTCGGAAGTGCCCGAGTAGCTGTATTTGTAGCGCAAGAAATTCCCCGCGCCCGTGCTTCCTATCTTGGTCAGATCCACGGCGCCTTCGAAGTTGTCATTGAGGGGCGCGCTGTTGAAAGTAGTGGTGAGCGAGAAAACGTTGGGGGCGGAACTGCGCCGGATGTAATACAGACCCGGAGCCAGCTGGAAGGCCACCCCGTTGGTGTTGTATTTGTCGTTGACGTAGGCAAACACACCCATGTAAGTCCAAAGATCGTAGGTCGTGGCGGTCCAGCGTGGATCCAGGGCCGTGCGATAGTACTCGTTGACCCGGCTCAAACTGTTGACATCCGGGCCTTGCCAGACCGTGATATCACCGTCGGAGGGGTAAACGGCCAGGACACCGGCGCCGTAGGTGTGGTATTGGAACCAGGTCGTGTTTTGTCCCGCGGGCTCGCCCACCTCGATGGTGGCCGCCACGTTGTAGCACGAGTAAGTCTGGTCAGGTTGGATGGTCAGCGCCCCGGCCAGCATGTCGTTCAACGGAGCGGGCACGAAGCTCAGGTTGACCTGGAAATTGACCGCGCCAGTCGCGTAGCCATAGATCGCGACTTGATACTCTTGTCCGGCGACCACCGGCACTGTGCTGGGCAGATAACTGAACGCCAATCGCGCGAAACTGGTCACGTTGGTGCCTTGGCCGAAGGCGCAGAGGAAGCTGTTGGTTTTGCCCGAATCGGTATCAACCGTGTAGAGGGTGGCGAGCCCGTTAGCGGGTGCCGTCCACTTAAACCACATCGACCCGGAAGCCAGGCCCCTGAGGTTGGTGCCGTTGTCGGTGAATGTCCCATCCCACTCCCCCGCTTGCGCGGTTGCGCCGCTCAGGGTTCCGAGGGCGTTGTAGAGGTCGGGCATGCGTCCGGTGTCGTAGACCTTGCCCGACTTCACCAGCTGCAGATCCAGGCGTTCCTCGAAATTGTCCGGAGCCGCATAGCGGACCGTGACCACGCACGGGTCGGACATGGCGTAAGTCCAGTTGTAACTCCCCGCCGCACGCTTCATTTGATAGCTGTAAGTTCCCGCCCGGGTGTAAGTGTCCTGCAGTGATGCGTCCGTGCCGGCATCAATCAAGGCCCCATTGACAAACCAAGACCCGGCCAGCCGATTGGTAAGGGTATTCGCCGTGGCTGAATGGATGACGAGGTTGGTTCCCAGGAGCGAGACCGGTGCCGGCATGACCGCGGTGTAAAGGATGGGGGCGCTAACGCTGTCTCGGTAACCCAGCTTACGGCCGCCGAACACACAAGCGCGCGTCACCGAAGCGTCGAACCCGATCGGTTCAGTGAAAGGCGCGATCACCGTCGGGTAGATTACTGTTCTCCCGTTGAGGTTGGTATGGAAGGGCGGAACGAGCGTCCCGCTATAATTGCCGTAGTTATCGGTCCCGGTGAACACGACGGTCGGCATGTTACCGTCCATGTCGCCGTATCCGTAATAGATTTGGGCATTGGTGGTGATTGTGCTGGCCCTGATGGTGATGGGCTCAGGCACGATCTGGCTCATGGGCGACACCTGCAAGTCAGCTACCTGGAAGTTGGCGGTGAAATGGTTGGTCAGGCTGGCTACACCTCCGTTTTCCGCGTAGGAATCGATAACCGCGGCTCCGTCGAGCACGAGCGGATTGGTGTAAACCATCCAGGCCCCGTAATTCGTCCGGTAATGAATGGTCCCCTGCCCGTATCCGCTCAACGTGAAGGTCTGGAGGTTGTAGAACACCGCGTTGGTGGGCGCGATGGCCACGCCGGCGATGTAATGGAATGTGTTGGTCAGGTACTCGGGAGTGTAACCCGCGCGCACACCCATCCAAGTAACCGTCAGATCGTTGGCGCCGGTCGATAACGGAGCGGTATATGTTGCCGAATTGGTCGAGGGCGTAGTGCCATCGGTGGTGTAGTAGATGATGAGCGGGCTCGGGTTGCTGCGGTCACCGCTGGCCACAATCGGATAAGCAGGATCGCTGATGATCGAGTTGGTGGGCGTCACCGTCAGATCTGCCACCTGGAACATCGCCGTCCAGGACGCTGGCGAACTCGTGAGCCACCCGGTGCGTGACATGCTGACCTGATAAGTCCCGCTGCGATTGGCGTTGAAGCTCGCGGTGTCGGACATCGTCGTGAGCACGTTGGTCAGCCCCGCCGGATCCACAATGGAATAAGTACCCCCGTAACCGGGAACGCCGCTGGTGATGCGCACGACTGTCACGTTGGTGTAGATGCTGGCGGATGTGGACAGCTGCACCGGGGGCAACTGGGCCGAGTAAGTCACGTTCACCGGATCGCTGTCGTAGAAACCCCCCTTCACCGTGGCGAAAATGAAGCTGCGCGCGGAGTTGATGGTAATTGGTCCGCTGTAGGTGACCGGCGCGGTATTGGTCGAGGCCGGATCCCCGCCGGCGCTGCCAATGTAATACTGGATCCGCGAATCAAGCGTCCCGCCCGAGGTGGCGCTCACCGCCGTATCCCCTGCGATGGTTCCGCTGGCGGGTGTCACGGAGGGAGGCAGGGCTTTGAAGTAATAGACGAAGGTGCTGACCATGCCCCCGTTGTATGTGGCGCGCAAGGTGAGCCTGCCGTTGTTCCAGCCGTCCATATGGATCGGTTGGCTGTAAGCCATCCACACCCCCTCATCGAGAGCGTAAGTAATGGGCTGGGCTGCAGCGGTGGAAAGAGCAATGTCGATTGCGTTGAAATTGGTCCCGGGCGCCGGGCTGGCCACGATAGAGGCCGCGTAGGTGTAGGTGTTGGTAACGTATTGCGGAGTGTAGCCCGAGCGCGTAGCCAGCCAGGTGAAAGTGGCGTTGTTGGTGATCGTAAGCGGGCCCGTGTAAAGGGTGCTGTTGGTGGTCGGCAGCGATCCGTCGACGGTATAGAAGACGATCAACGGTTTCGGGTTGCCTGCAATCGCGCTGGCGGCGCTGACTTGCAACGAGGAGGTGTTGAACAGGCCGCTGGGCGTCGTCACCAGATCCTGCACGACAAAGGTTACCCCGATCGTGGCAGGCTCGGAGCTGGCCCAGTCGGCACCGATGGCGCTGGCCGTGTAGGTGCCGCTCCCGTTAAGGCGGAAAATGCCATGGAGCGCCCCGTTAACCACGGAGTATTGCTCAGGTCCAATCGCACCATCAGGCCCGCTCAGGCTCAGGCTCACGCTGCTGCTGCGGGCCTCGGTCAGCTCAATATCGGCGTAGTTGGTAAACACGGTGCCGTTGGTGATGGCGAAGGTGGGAACGGGCAACTGCTCGATGTATTTGCGCGTCACCTGGGCGGAGGCTTGGTAGTTCGATTTGAAGGCTTGGAACACCAGAAAGCTGCGGTTGGTGACCGTCAACGGAGCGCTGTAGAGGTTGGTGATGTGGGTAGCGTCCACGCTCTGCGTGCTCAGCGAGTATTGGATCATCGAACCGTCCGTGGTGTTGGTGGCGCTGACGCTGATCGGCGCCGTCAGCGTGAGATTGTCGGGGGTGACAACCGGCGTGGCGGCCACGAACTGCAAGGGGTAGCTGTTGGTCGTGGATATCGCACCGGCGGTGTAATACACACGCAGCGTGCCCGAGCCGTTGTTTAATCCATCCAGGACAAAGGCGTTGGTATAGGCGGTCCACTGGAGACCATCCAACGAATAGGTGAGGCTGGCACCTGTGGCCGTGGTGCTCAGGGTCACCGTGATGGCATTGGAATAGGTCCCAGCGCCAGGAGTGAACGCGATCGGCGCCACGAACCGGTAAGTGTTGGTGAGGTACTGCGGGGTGTAACCCGATCGTGTTGCCAGCCAGGTCACGGTCGCATCATTGGTGAACACCAAGGCTGAAGTGAAAAGGGTGGCATTGGTGGTGGGCTGGCTGCCATCCAGGGTGTAATAGATGGCCAGGGGCTTGGGATTGGATCCACCGGTGGCGGTGACGCTCACGCTGCTGGCGTAGACATCGCCTGAAGCCGGGCTCACCTTCAAGTCCTGCACGGCGAAGCTGTAGACGCGCGAAGCGTAATCCGAATCCAGCCAAAGCGGCCGGGTGTTGTTTACCTGATAGGTGCCGCTCTCGTTGATCGCCAGATTCAGCGTGTCAGTGGGCGAAGTGGTTACGTTAGTAACACCGCTGGGCGTCACGATGACCCAACTGGAACCTACCCCGCTCAGCGCCGATTGAACTGTAATCGTGGCCTGGTTGGTAAAAGTTTCTGAGGGCGTGAGGAAGGTGGGAGGCGGCAGTTGCCCGGAGTAAACGGCGGCGTTGGTCGCCGTGAGGTAACCTACCTTGCTCGCGCTGAACAGGAGGTAGGCGGTATTGGCGATGGTGACCGGTCCGGTGTAGGCATTGGTAGCGTTGGCCAGTATCGGCGTATTTGCGTAAGGATCCAGGGCGTAAACGATCGACGCGCCGGGGGTTACGGTAGTGGCTTGAACGCTGAGGGGGCTCGATATCGCCTGGGATCCGGGGTTGATCGTCACTGGCCCCACCTGGAAGTTGTAGAGGCTCGAGTTGGTGGCGCTGGAGTAACTGCCGGTTTGCGCGTAGGCTTCGAGCAGGAGGCTGCCGCCGGCATAACCATCGGCGTAGATCGGCGCCGTGTAGTTGGTCCAGGCCCCGCCGTTGATACGATAATAGAGCGCGGAGTTGGTGTTGTCCGGGCTAAGGGTGATGGTGATCGCCTGGTAATTGGTTCCGGCTGCCGGAGCAATGCTCAGGCCGGGAGCGAAGTTGTATTGTCGATCTACGTATTCCGAGCCGTAACCCGCGCGCATCCCCACAAATCGCACCGTGGTCGTGTTGGTCAGCGTGAAAGGAGCTGTGTAAGGGCTTGAGGTCTGGTCAGGCACCGACCCGTCCAGGGTGTAGTAGATCGAGAGCGCTTTGGGGTTGGATCCGCTGGTGGCGGTGACCGTAAGCGTGGAGGCGAAGTTAGTGTTATTGGGGCTGACCACCATGTCGTTCACCTGGAATTGGTAACTGTTAGTGGCGATTGCGGAGGGGAGCCATGGCGAACGGAAGACCTGCAGGCTGTAGGATCCCGATTCGTTGACGGTGAATGCGCTCGTGTTGTTGGCGCTAACATTGGTAACGGCCGCCCCGCTCGGATAGGTGAGCACGTAACTCTGGGAACCGCTGACTGGGGATTGGACCGTGATGCTGGTCGCGTTCCCGAAGGTCTGGCTGGCTGTCACGAACCAGGGTGCGGGCAATGCGCTGGAGTAAACCTGCGCGATTTGCGCGCTGTTTTGGTAACCCGTTTTGCGCGCCTCAAACAGGATCTGGCGCGTGGCGGTGAGCGTGAAAGGCCCGGTGTAAAGGTTCGTCAGGTTGGAGGAGCTGGCCACGTTGCCGTTGGTGTCCCCGAGGGCATAGTAGATCGAGGCGCCCACGGTGGCGTCGCTGAGAGTGACGGTGAGGGAGCCGTCAAAATTGGTGCTGGCCGGGCTCGCGCTCGGGTCGGCCACTTTGAAGTAGTAATACGTCGTGTTGGTCGGGCCCGAGCAGCCCGCGGCGGTGTCGTAACGGGTAAGCAGCGAGACATTGCCATTGCCCGCCCCGTCGAGCACGAACGGACCGCTGTAATCCTGCCAGCTCACGCCGTCGGTGCTGTAATGGAAAACGGTAGCGTCCGGGTTGCTCAGGCTCACCGTCTGCGCGTTGTTGTAAGTCCCGGCCGCTGGTGTCACCTGGGTCAAGGAACGGTAGAAGTAGACGTTGGTCGCGTAAGCGCTGGTGTAGTAACTGCGCGTGATCAAGGCGTTCACCGTGGTGGTGGTGGTAAGCGTGAACGCGGACACGTACTTGGTGGCGTTGGTCGTCGGGACAGTTCCGTCCAGAGTGTAATAGATGACCGGGGTCTTGGGGTTGCTGGTGTCCCAGGTGAAGCTCACTACCGTTGGCCTGTAGAGGCAGGAGGAATTAGGGCTGATGCCCAGGTCGGCGCAGATGAAGGAATAGTTACTGGTCGTGGCGCTCGACGTTGCCCAGCCGGAACGGGCCAGGCTCAGGCTGTAGGCGCCCCCTTCGTTGATCGTAAAGGTGGCGTTGGTCCCGGCACTCACCGCAGTGCTGGTGCTGCCCGAAGGTGAAATCAGAGTGAATGTCCCGCCCAAGCCATCAGTGGATCCGACGGAGATCGTGGTTGGTCCGGTGAAGGTGTTGCTCGCGCTTAGGAACCTGGGGACGGGCACCGGCGCGGTGTAAGTCACCGTGGCAGCGGCGCTATCCAGGTAATTGGCTTTGCGCGCGAGGAACCTGTAGCTCTGGCTGCCGGTGGTATGGATTGGCCCGGTATAGAGGTTGGTGACCGCACTCAAGCTGGGCACGCTGCCGTAACTGTCGCCTGCGCCCCAGTAAAGGCTGGCGCCCGCCGTGGCGGAGGTTGCGCTCACCGTATAACCGGCGGCACTGACCGATCCGCCGGCCGGGGTCACTTGCGGGACTGACGCCCGGAAGGAAACCGGAGTCGTGTTGGTCGAGGAATAAACGCCTCCGCCAAAGTCGATATAGGCCTGGATGGATCCGCTTCCCCCTTGGATGCCGTCGAGCGTGAAGGGCCCGGTATACGCGCTCCAGGCTGTCCCGCTCGACCGATAGTAAATGGAGCTGACGCCTCCGGCCGATATGGTGAAACTCGTCGGCCCGTTAACCACGCCGCTGGGCGTGATTTGGATGGCCGGACTGTAGGTGTAAGTGTTGGTGACGTATTGCGGGGTAAACCCGGCGCGGGTGCCCATGAATCGCACCGTGCAATTGCTGGCCCCGATGCTCAGCGGACTGCTGTAGGCGAAGGTCGGAATGGCTGTGGCATCGAAAGTGTAATCGATGTTGAGCGGATAGGTGGAGCTGGCGCTGACCAGGAAGGGCACGGTGGAGAAGGTGGTGCCCGGGGTCACCACCAGGTCGTTCACCACGAACGTCAGGTTGGTCGAGGAACTGGCCGTGGCGCCGCTGGCATAGAGTTGCGCCGTGTATTTGCCCCCGCCCGAGGGTGTGAAATACATCGTGGAACCGGAGTTGGTGGTGAACTGCGAGCCACTGGGGTAAGTGATCGTCCAGGTGCCGCCGATTCCCGAAGGCGAACTGACGGTGATCGGGCTGGGAGTGTAAAGCGTGGTGCCAGCGACCTGAAACACCGGTGCGGCTAGAGCGCTGATCTTGGGGAAGGTGATGGTCATGTCCGCGCCGGGCGCCGTGCCGGTGCGGTAGTTCTGGAGCCGATAGGTGTTGCCCAGCACGATGGCCGGAGGCTGGCTGACGATATCCGGCGAGCCGGAGTTTACCAGGGCCGGGGAAGTGGGCGCGCCCGCATAGGTGTAATGGGCCAGGTCGCCGAAGCTGTTGGTCCGCACCGTGAAAGTAGGATTGCTGGCCTGGTAAAAGGCGAATGGACCCACCGAATAATTCAGATAATAGAGGACGGTGGCCGCGCGCAGGCTGTTGGTGCAGGTAACCGTGCTGGTGTAGCGAAGCACGTCGTTGAGGTAGTAATAGATCGTGCTCGATTTGCGTTCTACCCGGTAAATGTCTGTCGGGTTGGCCGATCCCACCGTCGCTTTCTGGACGCCGGACTCGTAGACATACACGGTGCCTGAGGAATTGTAGAGCGCGAAGGTCGCGTCGCTCAGCCCGCTCACGGCCGCGTTAGTGGAGAGGCCGGCCACCCAGTGGTTATTGTTCACCGCCGCCGTGGAGGTGAATTCCACCGCGCAATCGCCAGTGCTGTTCTCCTGGGAAACGCCCCCGAGCCACACCGAGCCGTTGGCGGATTTGGTCAATACCTTGGAATTGCTCGCATAGGCGATCCCCGGCAGGTTGCTCCAGGTGGGGCTGCTGCCCCGCAGGACCAGCATGGGCTCGGTCTTCACCGTGTAATTCCAGGTGCTGACATTCCCCGCAGTGTTGTAGGCGCTGAGGGTGATTTGGCCATTGGCATTGCCCGAAGTCAGGCGCAGCGCGGTTTCGTTGGCCGCTCCGGAGTTGCGGACATAACACGGTCCCAGGCTCGCTCCCACCTCGTTAATGGCGCCCATGGCGTGCAGAGTGCCGCTGCTCGGAACCGTGCTGGTGTAAATCAAGGAGCCATTCCTATAGTACGCGATGACGGGGCCGGTCCGCACGATGCGCAGGCGATCGCCCACATTGTAGCTGCCGGCGTTGGCCACCCGTTGGGTGCCCGCTTCATAGATCTGCAGCAGCCCGTTGGAGGGCAGGTAGAGGGCGTAATCGATATCTGTGTAAGAGGCGGTGGTGAACCATCGGTCCAAACCGAACATGACGTCCTGGTTGTTGACCGTCACCACGCACTCGGCAAAGCCGTCCCCGGAAAGCGTCTCGGCCGAGGTAAACACCCCGTTCCAGGCGGCTCCGCCTGCGGATTTGCCGATGATCCCGGTGGCGCTGTTGGTGATGTAAACCGTGTTCTGCAGCGTGATGGTGGGCCCGTTGGTGTAGGTCTGGTAGCTGATCCCATCCAGGCTGTAGTAGATCGGGAGAGACCCGCTGGCCGACAGATAAACGGGGACGTAATCGGTGTAAGTGCCGTTGGCGGGATAAGCCTGCACCCATCCAATGCAACTCATGTGCGGGGTGATGCTCACGTCATACCAGTTGCCGCTCTGTAGGGCTACGGCCAGTTTGTACTCGGTCCCCGACGTGACCGCGAAACTGATGCGGCTGGAAGTCTTGCCGTCGCTGTTGTCATTGCCGGCCACATAGGTCGAGGTCCCGGTGTAAGCGGCCAGGTAAGTATCTGCCGTGCTCCCCAGGGTGTCGACGGTCAGGATCCCGTTGCAGTTAGGCGTAAAGGAATACCAGATGCTGTTGCCGGTATACTGGCTGGGTTCACCCGTCTCGCGCGTCGCGTTCCACAACGTGCCGGTCGTAGTGACTCCGTCGGAAAGGGTGATCCGGTTGGCTTGGCTATCGTTGAGGGGCGTGCCGGTGAACTGCTTGACGTTTAGCACAAAGGGTCCCGGCACAACGCCGTCCACCACGATTTTGTAAGTGGTCCCGGCGCTCAGGCTCAGGACCAGGTAAGCGTTGGGACTGGCGCCTTGGATTGGGGCGCTGCCGCCCACCCATCCGCTGTTCCAGCCGGTGTAGATGCCCAGTTGATGCGAACCGGCGCTTTCGGTGTAAATCTCCACTGGCCCTGTCGTGGTGGGAGTGTAGCTGTACCAGAGAGTCCGGTTGGGCCCAACTCCGGTGTAGCTGGCGATGTTTTCACCTTGGCTGGTGGCTTGCGTGGTGGAACCAGCCAGGCGGATCCAGGTGCCGTTTTGGTTTCCCGAATTGATGGCGGTGCCGCTAGCGGGCGTGAGTGCGATCGCATTGGTGTAGTCGTCATTGGCTGGCACGGCCGGGACGGTCACGGTGAGGTTCACGGAACCGAGAGACCCCGCGATGGCGCCGGATTTGCCGTCGACCAGGACCATGTTCGTTTGCCCGGCGATGATCGGGATGGTCAAGTAACTGGCCGGCAAGCCCGTGGCGTAATCGTCGTTGGCATAGGGCGGCGACGTGTTCACGGCGCTGAACAGGCCTGCCCCCAGATAGGTGTCGAAGGTGCTGCCCAGAAGGGAGATCACAGCTGACTGGGAGGTGGCTGGGGCGATGAAATTCCACCAGAGGGTGCGGGTCATGTTGGCATAGGAACGGCCAAAACCGCTGTGCTCGCCCCCAGAGGATGCGTAGGTGTTGTCGCTGATGGCGCTGGCGATGTATTGGTTATTGGTGACCGTAAACTCAGCCACGGTTTCGTAAGTTTGCGTGTTGGTGAACGTGAGGGCTGGCCCCGGATAAGCGTCATTGGCCGGATACGGATTGACGGTCACCGCAAGGTCGATCAGTCCGTAACCCTGGTCGAGGGAGGTGTTGCCGTCGACGCAGAGGTAAACGGTCGTGCCCGCGGTGACAGCCACGTAGCTGACGCCCCCCTGCCCGTATGTGCGCGAAGACCAAATCGTGGCGACGGTGTCACCGGCATATTTAACTCCTACCCCCGCTTTGAAACTGCTCTTGCTCACGTCGACCGCCAGATACCCGCTGGCCGGAGGCACGAACTGGAACCAAACAGATTTTTGGGGCGAAGTCTGAGACCAATTGCGTTGCCAGTTATCTTCGCCTGACTCGAAGGTGGCGTCGGTGTTGTAAGCTGCCGTTCCTGCCGTGTAAGACACATTGGTCAGGTTCCCGTTGGGCAGCGGGATCACGGTGTAATTGGTTTGCAGGGTCAAGACCTGGGCGTTGGCTAAAGCGTCGTTGTTGGACTGGCTCTCCACGCGCAGGTTCAGGTTCAGTCCTCCTGCACCGGAATCGACGCTGGTGCTGCCATCGTAGCTGAGCATGTAAGAGATCCCGTTGGTCACCCAAACCCAGGACAGCTTGCCTGAGCTGCTGGTGGTCCGGGAGGGCCAGGACGTGGCCACGTTATCGGCCGAGTATTTGAGCCCGACCGCCGGACTGAACGTGCTGCCGCTGTTATCCACGCTCAAATTGCCGGTGGCCGGCGCGGTGAACTGGAACCAGATGGACTTGTAAGCCGGGGTGCCGCTCCAGATCCTCTGCATATAGTCTTCACCTGCCTCGTAGCTGGCTCCGACGTTGTTGGCGACCAGGGCGCAGCTGTAGTTGGTGATGCTGACGGTGCCGTGCGCCAGGGTGCTCGCCGTGACGTTGGTCTGCCAGGATAGGGCCATGGCCGCAGCCCAGTGGTCGTTGGCTGGCGCCTGGTCAAACTCGATGTTGAGGCTGATGCCTCCATATCCCAAATCGATGTTGGCATTGCCATCCACGCAAAGGTAGTAGGTGCCTGCGGTGAGCCACACCGGGCCCAGCTTGCCGGAGTTGGATACCGTCCGGCTGTTCCAGGAAGTCGTGATCGTGTCGCTCGATGGCCGCAAACCCAGGGCCGGCAGGAAGGTGCTCTGGCTGCCATCGACCAACAGGTAGCCGGTGCTGTTGACGACAAACGTGAACCAGACCGACTTGTTGGCAGGCGTCCAGGTCCAGATGCGTTGCATGTTGTCTTCCCCCGATTCGAAGGAGGCCCCGTAATTCTGCGCTGCGATTTTGGCGGTGTAGGTGAGGTTGGTCGTGGTGCCGTTGGCCATCGTGGTCTGCACGTAATTGGTCGTTAAGCTGACCAGGGTGGCATTGGCGAAATTGTCGTTGCTGGGCGCGCCCGCCAGAGTGATGTCCAGATTGATCCCGCCGTAGCCGGTGTCGGAGGTGGTGCCGTCTACACACACGTAGTTGGTCGTGCCCGCGCTGACCCAGATGCCGGATACCCCGTTGCGCCCCACCGTGCGCCCGGTCCAGCTCGTCGCGATGGTGTCGGAAATCGGGCGCAATCCGACGATGCTCTTGAAGGTGCTCTTGGATGAATCGATGGTGAGCCAGCCGCTGGCCGGATAGACGATTTGGAACCATACACTCCGTTGCGAGGTGGTGTAGGTGCTCAGGATGCGGGCCATGTTGTCCTCGCCCGATTCAAGGCTGGCGTTGTAATTGTGCGCCGCCAGATGCGCGCTGTAAGAGACATTGGTCACGGTGCCATTGGAGACCGTCGTCACAGTGTTACTGGCGTTCAAAGTGATCTGGGTGGGGTTGGCGAAATTGTCATTGGGACACAGTGGGGCCACGGTGACGTTGACTCGGCTCGCGCCGGACCCTTTAGCCCCTAATTGAAGATAATAGGCGTTGGCGGAGCTGACGTTGGTGGCGATGTAAGCCTGGCTGTTGCCGTAAGTGTTGTCGTCTGCGGCCAGCTTGCCCGCCGCGTCCCAGGTGTTGACCGAGCAAAGCAACGTGGCATCTACCATCCCGTCGGTGTAGGCATAGAGCTTGCCGGAGAGCGCAGGCTGAAGCGTGAACCAGACCGTGCCAGCTGCCGAATTGGGATTGGATTCGTTGGGGAACAGGGTGGCGTTGAAGAAGGTCACACTGGCGGATCCGGCTTGGTTGGTGACCATTGGGGTGCCATTGGGTACCGGCCAGCTTAAAACCTGATTGGTCAAGCCCAGCGCGGTGGCGAATTGAGGCGCGTTGTTGTAAGGAACACCTGGCGTCTCCAGCACGGCCACCGTCGTCTTGGCGCTCGGTGAAGTCAGGGGTGCCGTCCGGAATTGATAGCTTGCGCCTGCCTGGCCGGCAAAACTGACTACATCATCATCCAGGGCGATCGGCGTGCCGCCTTGCCACACTTCAATCCCCAGGTGGTTGCTCAAGTTCTGGTACACCTTGAAATCGCGGACCTTGCCCCCGGCCAAACCCAGCCCGCCCAGATAGTAGGTGTTCCCGTCAAACGCGTTCACCGTGGCCACTGGGCTGCGGTTAACCGACAGTGTGTAAGCGCTGCTGGCCATGTCGACGGCCAGGGAATACTCCTGCCCTGCCGCCAGCGTGTAACCAAACGAGACGAAAGTGCCGTTGTTGTAAACGCCCAGCATCCGGTCCGAGTTGCGCACCGACAGGAATGAGTAATTGGCGTTGGCGGAGGCGAGGACGGTATTGTAGGTCCCGCCTGCGCTCGCTAGATAGGTGTAAATCAACTCAACTCGGCAATTACTGCCGTTATGCGGCCGGGCGCTCAGCGTCAGTGCCGCGCCCGCGGTCGTCAAGCTGGCGCCCGTAGCATCAGCGGTGACATTGGTGTTTTCAGTGAAGGTGATCCCGCTGCTGGCGATGGCGTTGGCCAGTGGATCGGTCGTCCCCTGCCCGCGTAGCGGCGCGAACACGGTCAGGTTGGTGTTGTAAATGACTGCGCGCCCGTTGTTGTGCGCCGTGTAAGACCACCAAAGCGTCTGGCTACCCACGTTATTGGTGTAGTTGTCGTTCAACTCCACCCCGGCGTTGCTCAGCACGCTCAGGAGGTTTGTCTCTCCCGTTTCGAGTGTGGCCAAACTCGAATCTTCTCCCGCGCTGCCGATGTACTGGCCGCCGGAGCTGATGCTGTCGGTGTTGAGGACGAAGGCACTGGCCCGGTTATCGTTTCCGGCAATGGCGCCTCCGGAAGCGGGCAGGTAGAAGTCCAAGGCAAACGCCCCGCCGGTCCCGTTCTTGACCTGGATCCGGTAAGCTGTGCCGGCGCTGAGGCTGAAGCTCAGGAATTGTTTGCCATTGGCGTTGAGGGACGATGTGCCGACTGCGCCGAGCGAGGCCAAAGCGCTTCCGGTATAGACCGAGAAGCTGTAAGTCGGAGGGTAGCCGGTCAGGCTGCTGTCCATCGTGAGGAACATCGTGCCGGACACATCGGGAGTGTAGGTATACCAGACCGAAGGAGCCGCGTTGGGTTCGCTTGCTTCCATGGTCGCGTTGCTGCAAGCCCCCAGGTAGGAATAGCTCCCCGCATAGGAACCGTCGGACTGCGCGACGGAAGCGAAACTGATGGCAGTGGCGTTGGCGAAATTGTCGTTGGCGGGCCCGATGTACTGGCGCAGGTTGATGACCGAGAGCGCTCCGATGTTGCTGATATCACTGACCTGAATCTTGTATTCCAATCCGCTGGTGGGCGTGAAGGTGATCGCGGAGCCGTTGCCGTTGTTGTTGAGCAGGTAAGTGGCTCCGCTCACGGCGCTGCTGGTGGTGAGCGCCAGACCGATGGTGGCGGTGCTCACTTTATCCAGGGCGAGACTGCCCGCCGTATCGATCGTGACCGGCTCGGTGCGGCTGGGGGTCCACGAATACCAGAGAGTGTTGTACTTGGTGCCGGTCCACGGCTGCGCTTCCCCGCTGTCGAGAGTGCTGCCATAAGTGCTGGCCACCAGCTGCGCCAGCTGATCCACCGACAACACCAACTGCTGGTTTCGGAAGGTGAGGTAGTTGGTTCGGTAGCAGGTGGGGACGATCTGCCGGTTGGCAAAGGTGTCGTTCGCGGCCACCGGCCAGGGCTGTTTGAAGTTCAGGACCATGATGCCAGGAGCGGCATGATCGGACACCTGGATCTTGTATTCGGTGCCCGCGGCTGGGGTGAAGCTGGTAGAGCTCCAGACGCCCCAGGTGCCACCGCCGTCGTAACTGGACGCTACCGATGTCAGTGCGCTTACGCTGGTGCCGGTCAAAATGTCGAGGGTGGTGTCGACTCTGCTCACGCCGTCAGGGAGCACGCTGCCCCAAGTATTGAAGGATCCGAGCTGGGTACGACTGGGGGTCCACGAATACCACATGGACCGGTAACGGGTTCCGGTGTTGGGTTCGCTCGTTTCGGTGCTGTTGCCCAGATTGTTTGCCGTCATCGTGGCCACCTCGTCGATGGTCAGGGGATAGGTCAGCCCGTTGAAGGTGATCGTGTTGGTCAGGAAGGTTGTCGAGAGCGGCTGGCGATTGGCGAAATTGTCATTGGCCGAAGCCGGGTAAAATGTGGTGAGGCTGACTCCGTGGGCTTGCTCCCAGGCTCCGCTCCAGTTGCCCACCTCGATGCTGTAAGCGACTCCCGCGGTCAGGAACGAACTATTCAACGTGGTGCCGATGGGAGTGCTCGAGCTGTAGTAGGAGGTCAATGCCGTCAAGGCGCCCAAAGTGCCGGTGTAGATGCCCCCCTCGAATCCGCCGGCGTTGTTGTTGGTGAAACTGGCGTACCAGATTCCGTTCTGGGTCGGTGTGTAGCTGTACCAAACCGAGTTGCCTTGTGCGAACGGCTCTCCGGTCTCGCGGTCGGCGCCATAGGCATTGATGCCGAAAGTATTGGAAGAGTAAGCAAGGGTGTAGCTGTAAGTGGACCACAGCGCGTTGGTGAGGGTGTAATTCTGGTTGGCGCTCACGTAGGGCCACGTTAGCCGGTTGGCATAGTTATTATTGCTGGGCTCGGGATAATACCGGTACCAAAGAGTGTAGTAAGGCGGGCTGTCGGCGTAGGAGGTCGAGGTCCATAACCGGATCAGGTAAGTTTGGCCGCCAGTCAATTTCTTGGAGACATTGGGGGATGTGCTCCAGGTGGATGCGGTGACGTTGGTGAAGTTTGAAGGACTCCCCTGCCCCACATCCAGATAAGAGCTCAAGGAACTCGAGTTGGTGCCGACGAGGTTGAACCAGCCATCGGCGCTGGGCGTGAATGAGTACCAGACGCTGCGCCGCACGCTGCCGCTTCCGCCGGTAGCCGCCGTCTCGCCCGGATCGGCCGTGGCCATGTTCAGATAACCGTTGGTGGTATAAACGGCCTGCAGCACCGGGATGGTAATGGATCCGTAGGTGATAAGGTTGGTCGTCGACGCGCTGGAGAGCACCGCGGCGCCCGCGGCGTAATCGTTGGTTGGCGGCGGGAAATACAGAAAGGTGAATGGAAAGTCGTAGGCGTTATTCCCCGGGCACGCCATGGCGATTAGATAGGTCGTATTGGGGAGCAACGACGTGGACAGTGTCCATGTGGTGCTGCTGGCGACCGTGTTCAGAGACATGACGGGCAGTGCGAAGGTGTTGCCGGGAGCGCCGCTGGCCATGGCCGCGATCTGCCCGGGGGAGAACACCCGGCGCGCAATCGTCAGCCCGTCCATTTCGCCGTTGTAATAAGTGAACCCCGAGAAATTGCCCGCCACTACCCAGCGATCGCCGGTGGTCATCAATGTGCCGATAGATTGCGGAACGCCCTCCTGAACTCCGTTGACATACAATTGTGCCCAGCCGTTGTTCTGCCCCACCGCCGCCACGTAATACCAGGTATTGGGCTGGACCGTGGTAGTGCCGCTCACCGTGTGTCCGCTGCCGTCGTAGGTGTAATGCTCGAACTTGCCAGAGCTGTTGATGCGCAACATGGAAGACATCGTGCTGCAGCCGCCTCCACCCCCGGTGCACGAAGTCCGGACGATCAAGGTGCAGGCGCGCACCGTGGACACCTTGACCCAGGCGCCGATGGTATAGGCCGTGGGCGACAAGGCTGCAGAATCCACACTCTCGATGTAGTCGGTGGTGCCATTGAACAGAATCGATTTGGTGCCTGGATCCGGTGAACTATCCGATACGTAAGTCGGATTGCCCCCCACATTGGGCAGGTATCCGGTCGCGGTCACCGCGTTGCCTTCGAAGGGCCAGTAATAGGCATCGTATCCCCCCGAATATACGGCCAGGACGCTAGGTGCATTGGTGGCGGTGATCCGTAATTCGCCTGAGGTAGCGGTGGCCGGGGTGGTATAGCTGAACCAGACCGAGGCTACGGAATTCGTGCCGGCGTGGTTCGGTTCGCCGCTTTCCACCGTGGCGGCTCCGGTCCAGGCGGTCCCGTTCAAGGTCCAGGCTGGCCGGTTCACGGTGAGGGTTCCCGCAGTGTCGGTGTTGTTGAGGGACCAAGTGGGATTCAGTGGCGTGGCGCTGGCCAGGTTATCGTTCGCGACAAGAGCCGCGTTGATAGTTACCACGGCTGTTGAACTAGTACTGCTGCCGTAGACGTTGCTGGCAATCAGGTTGTAATTGCCAGCATTACCGGCGCTGGCCTGGGCGATGGTGTAAAGCGCGTTCGTGGCGCCCGGTATACTCGTTCCGTTCAGGGTCCACTGGTAAGTCATAGGCGAAGCGCCGATCACGTTCGCTGTCAGATTGACCTCCGCGCCAGTCGGCACGCTCTGGCTGGCCGGTTGCGCGGTGAACACGGGCGGCCAGGACACCCCAGCGGCGGTCACGTTGGAGACGGTTACTGGGTCAAAGGCAACGTTGTATATCCGGCAATCGTCGATGTAACCGATCATCGACCCGTTCCCGTATTGGGAGCGCCCAAACCAGTTGTTGGGTCCATAGGGAAGCAGTGCGTAATTACAGGTGGAGGTCATGTCCACCGACCCGACAGCCGTGCCGTCGATGTAAACCTGGATCGTGCCAAAGCCGGTCGCCCCGCCGGTGGCGGTTAGGGTGGCCATCAGGCAATGGGTGTTGCCATCCATGTATGCGGCCGGGCAAGTAACACTGAGGACGGTCCCACCCACACTCAGTTGAAATGTGCCGTAGGTGCCCGAGTTAGGGGTGAACGTGATGAAGTTGGCAGTGTCAGCCCCGAAATCAAAGATCCGCGAGTTGGCCCCCGCAGTCGCCGAGACGTTGAACCACTCCGCCAGGGTGATCCCTTTGGTGGAAGTTACCGGCATAGGGTAGCTGCCCAGGGCGATGTAGGTAGCCGTCCCGCTGCCGCCAAAGAAGTTAGCTCGCCCATTGTAAACTGCCGCGTTGCCGCCCGTCACCCCGTTGCAGCCGCCAATGTAGTCATTGGCGGTGTTGTCGTTAAAACTCCATTGGTGCGCGAGTGCGCTGCTGGCGTTGCTGTAAACCGTCAGATTGGCGGGGCTGCTGGTCACCGTCCCTGCGCCGTTGGAGACAACCACCGAGTAATAGCCGGCAGTTCCGGTGGCCACATTGGTCAGGCTCAACGTGCTGCTGATCGCGCCGGAGACATTCACCCCGTTGAGTTGCCACTGGTAAGCGAGGGCCGTGCCGGTGGCGGTCACGCTGAATGTGACAGTGCCCCCGCTGACAACTCCCTGATCCAGTGGTTGCACCACGATCTTGGGCGTACTGCTCAGGTTCGAGATCGTGTTCGCATCTAAGACCGAGTTATAGATGCGAAATTCGCTCAGCGCCCCGCTGAACGCGTTGACCCCAGTTTCCGAGCGTCCAAACCAGTTATTAGGACCGGTGGGCAGTTTCGAGTAATTCACGGCCGCCGTCAGGTCTGCGGAGGCGCCCAGGGCTCCATCGATGTAGACCTTCATGGTGCCATAACCGTTGGCGCCGCCGGTGGCTGACAGTGTTAACGCCATGGAATGGTAAGTCCCGTCGTTGTACCCCGCCGGGGTGCGCACAGTGATGTTTGCCCCGCCGATAGTGATGCCAGCGTAGCCTTTGGGATCTCCATAGGGGCTAAAGGCGATCCAGTTATTGGCATCCCCGCCAAGGTCGAATAACCGGGAGAAAGCTGTGGTCGCTGCGTCGGCCTTGAACCAGCTCATCAGCGTCAGGCCTAGCGTGTTGGTTGGTAGCAGGTTCATTCCGACCACGGCGTAACTGTTGGCGTTGGCGCCCCCCGTGGTGATTAACTGACTGCGCGGGTTGACTGCTGCGCTCCCCATCAATGTCCCCTGCACGCCCCCGACACTGTCGTAGACGGTGCCATTACCAAAGTTCCAGAAGTGCGTCAGCGTGTTGTTTAGCGAGATGGTTTGCTGCCAGTTCGTCGGCAGTGCGTCGTAGTGAAGCAGGGTGGTTCCGCTCACGGTGACGTTTATCGCTTGGCCGGCCGGGTCAGTCCCCAATGCCACCAGATAGGCGTCTGTGAAGCGCTCGTTATCCCCCGGGTTCAGTATCTTATCGTATTGGACCGACCCCACCTGGAAAAGGACGCTGACAGAGCTGGTCCCGTCGTTGAGCACACTTACCGAGGAGCTGGCGTGAGAAACCACAGCTCCGAACGCCAGGAACATTCCTGCGATCAGAGCTTGTATCCAGCCGGCTGGCATCTTAGAGCCTGCGGGGCGGTGCGCAGGCCCTCCCATCTGGAGGGATCTTTCCATAAAGTATTGTAGGTAGTTAGTGGTGGTTTTCAAGGAAACCAAGGCTCGAAAAAACGGGTCAACCGAACTCACCCGAGTGGTGAGTTCTTCCATTCCACCGCTTAGTTGGTGTCGCTTTCCTAAAAAAGCGCCGGTTGTTTTTCGACGGGGATCTTATCTGCGGAGTATTGCCTCAAAGTTATACCATCCTGTATCGCTGGAATTCCGGCGCAAGCCTCCGTCAGCGCGCGCATGGCGAGATTATCTTTTAACATTGGAACTAACACGCTAAGTCTGCCGCGCGCGTCCAAGCAATCGTAGAACTGGGCCGCCTGGCGCTCATCGTGAAAACGCAGCACTGGTATCGCCTGAAGAAGAAATAACTCTCGTAACTTGGGATGGTTAGCTGGATCGGCGGCGCCTCCTAACATTTCCTGCAAATCGTGAATGCGCTCGGCCTCCTCAAGATGACGGGAGATGAGCCGTTTTTGGTCTTCCCCGGGGTATTTCACCTCCGGCGGGGGCTTGGGAACTCGCACGGCCGACTCGATCACGTCAACCAAGGGCCCATAGTTCAAACCCCGATCGCTGCGGCAATGCATCAGGGCGAAGTCATCGGCTCCCTTGATGCGTTTGCCGAAGGGCAAATGGGGCACAAACACCTCCGCTCCTTCTCTTTGCATCACCCCGGCTGTTTGCAGCAGGGCATCCATGACTGCCGGGTTAAACGCTTTGTCGTTGTCGAAGAAAATCAAGCACTTGCGTGGTGTCCCCTGGTGGTCTCGCAGGCGGAACCGGGCAATCTCGCTGACCAACTGGCGGTTCTTTTTAGGGCCGGTCACCCCCATCCAGACCCCGGGCAGAGAGATGACATGGGTCTTGATATTCAAGTCCAACATGACTTGCGCCAGCATGGCCGCCTTCTTTTCGCCCTCGATCAACAGCAGGTCATAACTCACATCCTGGTAACGGTTCTGCATTTCCGTTTCATCCAGCAATCCAACGATTTGGCTGGCGTCCCAGCAGGGGTTTAGGTTCTCGCCGGTGGGGGTCCGGTACTTGACACGAACCATCTCGGCCGGCTTAACCCGGCAATAAAAACTATCCTCCTGGCAATGGTCCTTGTATTTCAGGATCAAGCAGGGGCGCAACGCCTCGATGATGTTTTCGTCCGTTGGTTCGGACGTGTTCCCGCGCAGGATGTTGAGTGTTTCGTCGGCCGAGAACGAGGTGTAGAACTGCATTCGGGCGATGGTGCGCGCATGCAAACAGGAGGTGCGCAACTCGTTAAACGACAACTCCGAGATGCGTACTCCTTGAATGCCTTGCTCGACGTCGTCCAGGCACGCGGGCTGGGACAGGTCAAGCAGCTCGGTTATTGTCCGCATGGCTTGGTCCGGAGAGGCGCCTTGAGCCAGGCAAACAACGGCCACGCCACCCTGGGCTTCAAACCGATAATCGGTGTAAGTTTGGCCTGTGGCAGCGTCCACGTAGCGCTCCAGGCTCACCCAGTCGGAGGGAACCGGAGTCCGACAGCCCTCGTCCCGACTAACCACCACCACCGCCATGACCCGGTAATAACTCTCGATTTTAGCTCTTTCTCGCTCAGTGCCCCCTTGGAGGTAAAGTCGTTGCAGGTGTTCTTTGAAAAACGGGGCGCGTCTTACCGTATCCCTGGACACCGCCAGCTGGTAGAAATGCTGCGGAAAAAGATCCGCCATCTGTATGTCGTCGCTAACCGCAATCAGTCCTTCGGTCAAACCAGACAATACCTCGCGCCGGAGGGATCGACGCTGCTGGTTGGCTACGGACGCGTCGTCGGGATGGGAGGCCGTCCGCTCCGCGTGGCGCGAGAGCAACCGGCAGAGATTGTAATAGCCCCGCGCCGACTCCACATAGAGCAACAGCGATTTGTCGCCCACCCCCAACTCCATGCCCAGAATCGGTTTCACACCCGCTTGCCTCGCCGCCTGCACAAACTCGACTGCGCCATGGAGATTACCCGTGTCGGTGAGCGCTACCGCCTTCAGACCTTGGCGCTTGGCCAGGGCAACAACCGCCGTTGGTGAGAGTGTTGAGTCTAAGAACGAGTAGTGACTATGCACGCGCAGCGGGACGTAATCGCTGATCTCCCGCTGCGCCCGGACTGCCGTGCGCCGCACCACAAGCGAATCCTGCTTGGCTAGGCTCGTGGCCGTGTCGATTGGCGGACTCCTCAGCGTAAAGTCATGACCGCGCAAGATGACAGAGTGCCCTCGTGATCGGCGAAGCTCGTCGATCGCCACGGCCAGCCTCGATTGGGCATTCTATCGCTGGGCCGAGGTTTCCAGCGCCAGCTCACTGCAAAAACGGCCATCGTAGATGTTCGCCAACTTCAACGACACCAGCCGCAGGCTCACGCGCCGCTTCCAGGCGGCCCGGAGCATGGTGTGGAGACGGCCATACACGTCCGTTTCAAGATCGGTCGGCTCCAGCAGGCTCTCGGCCACTTGGTCCTCGCCCATGTCGTTGTAGCGCACCTTGACCGTCAGCGTGCGGATGCTCCGGCCCTCCTCGCGCACCTTCGCGAAAAGGTTGTCCGCCATGCGGCGCAGAGTCGCTTGAATGTATTCCTCGTCGGTTACGTCGGTTGCGAAGGTCTCCTGCTGGCCATAGGACTTCTGCGGCTCGCGCACCGGAACCAAGGGCCGTTCATCAATACCGCGAGCGAACTGCCGGAGGACGCGGGCTTGGTTGCCGAGCAAGAGTTCAAGCATCTCCAGGGGCGTCGCGGCAACGTGGCAGATCCTGGCCAGCCCGGCAGCATCGAGCCGCGCACTTGTCTTTGGCCCGACCCCCGGCAGCCATTTGTTGGGCAGCGGATAGAGGAACCTCCTCTCCCCACCCGGCGCAACTTCATTGAAGGCGGCGGGAGGGATTTACACGGCTCCTCGCCACGACTCTTGCCTTCCCACCACCGCGTTAGCGACTCCGCGAGAACCGCGGAATTACACGGGTTGCTGCCGATGCTGTGGGTTTTCGGACAGTACGGGCTTTATTTGCCTTCCCGGGCGATGAGTTCGGGCTGGCCGATGCACTTTACGACTAGCCGGACCTTGAGCGCCTCGTTGTTCGGGAACTCGCAATCGAACTTCAGGGTGTTCTTCCCTGCAGTCACGGACGCGACTTTCTCCGACAACGGAAACTCTTTTTCGAAATTCCCCTTCTCGTTGTAAAGCTTGAGCTTTTCACCATCGCAGACGATGGAATGGCCCGCGGTCAGATCGGTGGGGAATTCCAGCTTGTAATAGCCGCCCAGTTCGATCCAGAGCTTGCTGATGCTCCCGTCTTTTCCTAGGGCCGTGAGGACGAAAACCAATGGCTGCGGGGCGTCGGTGTTTTCCACCGTCCATTCCGACAAGGTCGGTTGCCCGGGCTGGAGCACCTGTTTTACGTGCTCGAAGGTGTGTTTGTTGAACGGAAAAAGCTTCCAGCCGGTGTGGTCCTTTTCGAGATGGAAGTCGTTTTCAGGATTCTTAAGCCGGAGGAGTTGTTGCGCGGTGAAGAGCCGATTGCTGTTGGCTTCTTGCCAAAGCTTGATCAGCCCGAGGAGTTGACCAGTCTTCGGGTTGGTGTCCAGGTTACGCTGCGTCGCCACGAGCGCAAAGCCGGCATGGAACCCGGCCGCCCGCGCCATCATCCACTCGATATCCTCCGGTGTGGTGGAGGCGGTCAATTGGAACCACCCCAGCATGTTGGGCATGTAATTGCGCTCCAGCAACGGCTGATTCTCCAGGCGCGAATCCGCTTGCGATTGGCGAAAGCCGCCATACCAGGGCTCGCCCCAGTTCCAGTAATGGCAGATATGCCAGTAATAGTGGCTGGAGGTGCTGGTGCCGTTGACCAGCGTATGCTTGGTTTCCTTAAACACCTTCTCCGGAAAAGCCTGGACGCCGTAGTCGCCCTGGCCTGCGGAGTAGCAGCATTCGTGACCGTCGAAATCCAACTGAGATACTCCCGTCTCGTTGAAGAAGCGCGCGAGGTTGCCGGCGATTTCCTGCTGGAGGTCGAAGTTGGGAAACAGGGTGTGGTAAGGGTAATCCATGAGCATGGCGGCCGTTTCGCCTTTGGGGTGGTCCGAAGGTTTGGTTCCAAAGGCACCCCGCTGGCAGTCGCGCAAGGTGTAGGGTGGCTCGAGTGTGACATCGCGATAGCGGATGATCTCGTTTCCGACCCGCACCGCATGCAGCGTGCTGGCTGGAAGATTGGTGAAGTAATATTTCGACTCCACTGGAATCTCCTTGGCCGCGGCATCGACGGCTTGGGCCAGCGCCGACCAACCTGTGGCAGCCAGTCTCTTGTCCGGGATGGGAGTCACATACGGATCGTGCGTGTTGATGAATGACGTCAAGGTATGCACTCCGATCCGCAAGCCCATTCGCGACGCCTTCTCGACACAGGTCTTCATCCCGGCAATCCCGTTGGGGAATTGCTTCGCGTCCAACCCGAAATGGCCCCACGACTGGAACGGGCTCATCGAATACAACGACATGAGTCCCGCCTCGTGCGCATAGGCGATCAGTTTATCGATGTTCGCTTCGTTGAAGTCGGTGATCAGGTAGGCCCGGCCGGTCTCTGCAGACTGCTTATGCCACACTCCATTGATCAAGGGGTGGGGAAGTCCTTCGGCCACCTCGATCTGGCCAATGCGAGTCAACGCCTCCTTCTCCGGGCAGCCAAACAAGGCGATCTTCGAACCCATCGTCGTCTCGTCCGGAATCGGATCGACCGGCACTTCCGGATAGAGGTTGTTGTGAACCGAGATCTTGCGAGGCTTGGTCCGGTCCAGGCTGTAGGCCTGGAGACTGCTGCCGTATTCGGTTTTGATGGCCACAGTGCCGCGGCTTTCATCGGACCCGGCAGCGTTCTTCAAAGCCCCTCCGAGCGTCTTGATGTTCAACGCTTGCAGGCCGATGGCATAGGTTTCGTCACGCACCACCCCCACGACCTCGCCGATGGTCTTGCCGATGACGGTTGGGTAGGGTCCCCAGGAGACGGCGCTGACGTCGTCCAGAGGTGTGACCTGAACCAGTTCGAACACCAGATGCGTCGGTTTGCTGGTGGCCCGGATGCGGGTGGTTGCTTTCGCACCCGGATAGGTCAATTCAAGCACTCCCGTGGACTCCTCGAATCGGGCTTGCGTCGGCTCCAGCCATGCCTCGCCCTGCCGGATCCGCAAGAGAGCCGCTTTCTGGCCTGCCGCCAGGTAGTTTTTGCCGGTGATGGAATCCTGCAGCGCCAGCACTTGCCCTGAGCTAGAGATTGAGAGCGCGAAGCCGCCAGTCTTAAACTCAAAGGGTTGGGCCTGGGCCAGCTCGCCCAGCAACGACAGCAGAACGCCAACTAGCAGCATTTTTTTCATGAATGACCTCAGAATGTCGGACGAGGTGGGCCGGTGTACGCCTGCGCTCCGCCGTGTGGAATTTCGTCGGGTCGAACGGTGAGCAACTGAGGATCGGCAGTCGTCGGAGCCTCGATGAATCCGTAATAGCGCCCCATCCAGTAGGCCAGAAGCCAGCTCGCCGGTTCGACGACGTCGTGGCCACCTGCGCCACCGTCCGTTTGCATGGCCCAGTGGTCCCAGCGCAACGGCTCGGTCTCGCGCGGTGAGAACGCCCTCGTTCCGCCCTTGAGCGCGACGTATCCTGGCGGCGTGCGCAAGTCCGCCCGATGCGAATTCTGGTAAGACCAGATGCGCAAGTCGAGCGGCCACTCACGAAGGTGCGCCACGGCAGCGCCAGTTTCACAATCTTCGCCCGTCAGCGCGCCGTAAAGGAAGTTAAACCACGGATTGTGTTCCCCGCGCACGACCTCATAGCCACGTTCGTAGCCTCGGCGGTAAAGAGCGTGCAGTTCGGGATCCGTCTCGTAACGAAGCAAGTTCCACCAGGTCCAGAACGAGAGTTCGTCGAGAAAGTGCAGGACGCTGTCCGGCGGGAAGGTATTGCGCGCCCGTAGAGTGTAGGCAGGGTAGCCCAACCCGACCAGTTGGCGGTAGGCAGACGAAAACTTAGCATCTCCCGTGAGAGCCTCTGCGGTTCGAATGAACGATAGCAATTCGACGGCCTGCAAACCGCGGTCGTAACGGCCTTCGTCGGTGAGAAAGTACTCCGGGTCCCAACGTCCCCAGCGGGTCGGTTTTCCGTCCAGGTCGACCAATTGCCAATGATGATCGACCAGGTGGGAAGCCATCCGGGCGAGATGGGTCTTTGCCTGCGCGGGTTCCTTCCCCTGAGCCGCCAGGTCAAGAAAGAGAGCGACGGCGTAGAAGTGCCCACAGAGTTCGTCACTCGACGTATCCCCTTTCCACTCGAATCTTCCGTCCGCGCTGTCGTGCCATTCAGCAGGATAACCCCCGGAACCTCCGCTGGACTTGTGTCCGAGTTCTCCTTTGACCCAGACCGAACGAGCCGGGAACCCTGGGATACCGGTGATCGCCTCCAGCCAGCGCAGCGCATGAAACGTGTTCGTCGCCTCGCGCCGCGCCTCAGGATCACGCGTCACCGCATAACGATAAGACTCCGCCCCCAAGTAGTAGCTCGAATAGCCGCCGTCGTTGTCACCGGCCTCGCGCACGAACTGTTTTTCGGCCTCATCCCACTCGAGCTTATGGACCAGTCCGAGTCGCTTCTGCCCCCAAGCTTCCAGATGCTGCTCGTAGTAAGCAGCCTTCTTGGCCAGAGTATAAGGCTGGTAACGAATAATTCCCAAGCCGGCATCCGTCGCGGCATAGACCGCGTCTGGACCGACGGCCAGCGCGTTGACTCGGTTCCCAGGCAGCCAACGCCGGCCAGCGAAATAGTCAAAAGTGTTGCCAATCCGGCGGATTGCCCCATACGTCGTCCCTATCCAGAGATCATTGGTGAAACCTGCGGTCAGACAGACGGTGTCCTCGAACGGAAGCCCTTGATCCCCCCGAACCGTCGAGAGCGACATGCCTCGGAGCACGGCGAGACCACGGTCCGTGGCAAGGAATAAGCTCCCGGCGGCGCTCACGATATCCCGCGTCTCCGACGACGGTAGCGTTCCCCAATCCCAGGCCTGGTCCGCCGGGAAGCCGTAAGCGTCCCGCCCACCAAATCCGGTCGAAGAAAAGGTCGTGAGTCGGCCTGGCCCGAGGACAAAGAGGGATTCCTGATGAGAAACGAGACGCCGGATATCAAAGGGCGCTTGGGCATCGCTCAGCGGGTCCAAACTGTCGGCTTGCACTCGCACCAGCTTTCTTCCGGTGGTCGCGATGATTTGGCCGCGATGTTCGCATAGGTCAGTCACCACGGACGAACCGACCCTTTCCCACCCGCGTACATCCAGCCGGTGCAAGCCGGTTGCGCTGATGGCCCAGACCTTGTTGCCAGCCACGATCAGTCTGCGCACCGGTTCGGTAATGCCCGGCTCTGTGATAAGTCGGCCATCTTCCAGGCGCAGCAAGCCCCGCGCCGTGCCCGCCCACAGCCGTCCCTCAAAGAAGGCCACGGCGGTCAAAGGCTCCGGCCAGGTTACCTGGCTGCCAATCTCTTGCAGGTAGACGTCGTCGCGGATCGACTGCCAGTGCCCACGCGGACCGGCTTCCGCAGCCCGGATAGGCAGATTCGATGCCAACCATAGGCCAGTCAGGCATAGGTGAAGTACGTTCCTAAGGCAGATTCGCATGTTGATTCACTGCAGAAAAGCAGCTGACGTCAGTCCCGGCAAGCCGGGAACTGCGGAATGAAGACTCGCAGGACCGTACTGTCCGAAAACTCGCCTGGAATGGCCAGGAGAAAGCAGGCTGCCGGGAGCGGCGGATCTGGGTTAAGGACGGCGGTTGGTAAAGGATGGCGGGGTGAACGCGCTCCAACTGCTTCTCATCTGTTTCGCTGGATGGATCAACCGTAACCAGCAAAATGTCATCGAATACCTTCAGGAGGAGGTCAGGGTCCTGAGG
>Ga0265314_10000574_pt1 | contig 46491 bp, 32 predicted proteins | sample 4126metaG_FD_203106 | JGI IMG/M metagenome (GOLD analysis project Ga0265314, IMG submission 203106) | Rhizosphere microbial communities from Carex aquatilis grown in University of Washington, Seatle, WA, United States - 4-1-26 metaG | ecosystem: Host-associated > Plants > Roots > Rhizosphere >... | reverse complement strand
GTTCCTTCTCGCCGGTCTTGACGGTGAAGACGCCTTTGTAGACGCCGGGCGCCTGGTCTTCGGGCACGTAGATGTCGACCCACACGGGCTGGTTGCGGCCCGCGCCGATGTCGAAGGGCGCGCCATACTTCTTTGCTCCGAAGGGCACGATTTGCGTGGGATGCTCGCCAGTCGTGCAATGCGGGATCAAGTGTGTGCCATCGCCGCGCGACTGAACCTTCACGTCGAGGTAGTGCTCGACGAAGAGTTCGATGTTCTCGGGCGCGATCTGCTTGTCTCCGGCACCCTTTAGCGCGGCCGGAACGACGGTCACGCCTTTGAGCTCATCGCCCGCGTGCACGGCAATCTGGAAGGCGACATATTCGTTGCGCGCCGAGCCCAGGGTCGCGGTCTTGCTCGCGCCGTCCCAGACGACGTTCTTGTCCGAGGGGCTATCTCCGGGCTTGACCTTGGTGGACTCGCCCACGCACCAGTAGGACGGGGCATCGCCGGCGTGCAGTGCGGCCGCACAAAGACAACTGAACAGGAGGGCGAAACAGATTCGCATGCGTGCATCCTTATAGGGGTTGAAATGTGTGTGCCTGACCTGCTTTGGATACCCCGAGCGCCTTCTTTATAGAAGGAAAATATGGGCGCACCGTGCGGTATAGACCATGGCGTGCTGGGGGAATATTTGTTCTCAAAGGGTACCAATTGCGCCGGCTCACGAGAATTTTCGAGCCTGCGAGCAGATTGGCTTAAGCAGTGCACCCGTTGAACCGATTCCTTCCTGCACAGCCGGAAGATTTCCGGCTCGATATTCCTGGGGGGGAATGCGCATGTTCAAACTGAACTCACTGACTCTGAAGCTTGGCGCGCTGGGACTGCTCGGCGGTACGCTGGCGTTGACGTCCGGCTGCGGCTCGAATTCGCAGGCCAGCAACGCACAGACGCCGCCGCCGCCGTCGCTCTCCGCGCCAGTGCGCTCGGTCGACTCGCAGGACAGCTCCGCGCCGGTTGAGACTGCTTCCGCGCGCTCGGTCGGCTCCAGCCAGCCGCTGCCCGCGGTCCAGACGCCGGCGTATGCGCCGGCTCCGGCCCCGAGCCCCATGGTCAGCTCCACGCCTTCGCCGAGTGCCTCGCTGGGCGGCAAAGTCTACGTGCTGCAGAAGGGTGACACGCTGTATGGCGTCGCGCGCAAATATGGCGTGAGCCCCAAGGCGCTGATCGCCGCGAACAACTTCCAGGATCCGAACCACTTGGCCGTCGGGACGAAAGTCCAGATTCCCTAGTTGTTTGGTTTCCTGAAATAAAGCTGCGAGCCGGGCGGGACATTACGTGTCCTGCCCGCTCGCATTTTTATTGGCCTGGAAGTTCGCGGCGCGAGCGGCTCACGCGGTGTTGAGCTTGTGGTAGTAGTCCTGCGGCGCTTTGGGCTGTGGGGCCGGGTTGAAGCGTTTGTGGAGTTCGGTCAGGCCCAGCAGAATCAGGATCAGGATCAGCGCCAGAATGAAGGCGCGGTAGACGTCTTGCGCCGAACAGCGGAACGCGGGCCACGCGCCCAGGAACGCGCCCAAGCCCAACAGGGGCAGCGAGGCCGTCAACGGCCCCAGCGCCGGCGCCAGTACGGAGGCCGTTCCAAAGCCCGCGAGCAAGCCCACCGCCGTCGTGGCTAAATTGAAGTGGAAGCGCCGCGCGGCTTCCAGGAAGAGCGCCACCAGCAGCACATCGGTAAAGCCCGGCGCCAGGCCTTCCTTCCCGCCCAATACCGGCCACTCGAGGCCCAGGAGGTGGACAGGGTGGGGCTCGGCGACAGATTCGGCGATCCCGAAATATTTAATCCAGCCATTGCCGACGGCCGAGCAGAGTACCACTGCGAGCAGATCACCAGGCGTGACCAGCCCGCGCGCGAGCCATGTGCCCAGAAAGACCGCGCATAACAGCCAGTAGTCGGTGCGGATCAATTGGAGCACGAACGGACGCGATGCCGCCGCTGGATTGATCGTGAACATCAGCAGAAAGCAGAACACCAAGCCAAAGATCAGCGCGCTGGTATTTGCGCGCGCGCCCTGAATCATCAACGCCGCCACGACGCTCAAGCCCAGGAAGCCGATGCGCCCCAGCGTCATCCAGGTGCCGCTGGCCGGGCCGGCTTCCAGATAGACCAGGGAAAGCGCCAGCGCGGCCAGAATCCCGGCCATGGTTGTGCGGGCCAGGACTTCTAAGCCCGGTGCGGGTGGAAATTCAGGGAATGGTTTGGCGGCGCGGACGTTCGGCATCAGGCCTTTGGCGCGGGCGGCGGCGTGGCTTCGGCGGCCGCGTTAGCGGCCTCTTCGGCCTGCTTGTCCTTGAGGATCTTGACGAGAATGTCGACCAGCTCCGGATCAAACTGCGTGCCGCGGCCCTTGGTTAGCTCTTCGCGCAGGCGTTCCGGCGAGAAAGGCTCTTTGTAACTGCGGCGGCTGGCCATCGTGTCGTAGGCGTCGGCCAGACAGATGATGCGGCCCCACAGTGGGATCTGTTCGCCCGCCAGCGCGGCCGGATACCCGCGGCCGTCCCAGCGTTCATGGTGGTGCGTGATTGCCGGGAGCAGGTCGTGGATCAGTTCCAGGGAGGAGAGCAAGTCGCGCGCGATGGTGGGGTGGCGCTTCATGGTTTCGAATTCTTCCTGCGTCAGCCGGTTGGGCTTGTTCAGGATCTCTTCCGGAATGCCGATCTTGCCGAAATCGTGGAAGAACGCGGCCATCGCAAGGCGGATCAGCTCTTCTTCGTTCAGGCCTTTGCGACGCCCGATCATGCGCGACCACGCCGCGACCTGGTGGCTGTGGAAGCGCGTGTAGGGGTCCTTGTTCTCGAGGATTTTGACCATCACCGCGAGGATGTTCACGAAAAGGTGCTGCGTGCGCTGGTCGTTTTCCTGGATCAGCGTGTGAATGCGGTGCGAATTGAGGACCGTCTCGACCTTGAGTTCCAGGCCTTCTTCGCCGAACTCGGAAACGGGCAGGTAGTCGTGCGCGCCGGCGTCGAGCGCGCCATGGCGGATCGACTCCTGGAAATTCTCGGATGTCGCGAGGATCGGGCCTTTGAAGAACCCGCTCAGCAGGCGCAGGTTTTCCCAGCAGCCGTTGCTGGTGGTGAGTTGCGGCGGCACGCCAAAGAGGACGATGTCGACGCGGCGCTTTTCGTCCTGGCGCAAGTATTCGCTGAGCAGGGAAGGGCGGGCCGGAAAAAGGTTAATGTTTCGGAAGCCCGCGCGGCGTAACGCGCGGTCATGGAACTCCCGCCACTCGGATGCGTCCTCTAGGACGACGAGTTCGACATCCGCTCGGTTGGGCTCTTCCTGAAGCACCACGTGCGGTACTCCCCACTAGGGAACATAGTGCATTAACCAAATGGAAACTTACCACAACTCCAATTGGGTATGCAAACTCATATCCAGCGCCTAGAAGACTAACTGACCCATGTTTTCCATCTTTTCGAAGGTATGGAGTTATTTTCTCCTTAAAAAATTAGCAAGGTCAAGAAACAACTTCTCGCCTTGGCACTGATCCGTAATTAGCTCTTCATTCTAAAAAATTGAGAGATTCCTTTGCATCGTGCAAACTCCGAAAAAGCGCACTCGTTAGCGCGGGTTCTCCTGCTTAATAGTGGCATGAGACGGGGCGCACAGGCGCATAAAAATTAGAACCCAGCTCAAAAATGGGCCTGGCCGCGCAGCCCGGATTGTGGCTGCAACCAAGGCGCGCCGAGGAAGCGTTATTTAGAGAACTATCGCGACGAGGCGCAACGCAGGATGTAGCCACAAGGCGAGGCTGCCCTGCGGGTTGGCAGTGCCCTTGACCCTGCTTTTCGTTGGCGCTCCTCACGGTAACTCCTCTGGTAACGTTTCGTCGCGCCGCCTCAATCAGGGTCAAGGGCACGCCAACGCGGCCGGCCGATTTTTGAGCTGGGTTCTAGACTTCGCGCAATCCTACGTGGGGCCTTCCTACACGCAGCGGTTTGAGCGTCGAGATTGCCCCCGCACGCCGCGCCTGACAAAATTTATCTCGCCTAAGAATAACGAGTTATGGTTTCCAAGGCATCTGGCATGCACTTTGTATTATTGAATCCCGTGAAGGGCAGGGCAGTACAAAGTTCCAAGGGGATAGAAAGGGAAATCGTCATGCGCACTTCGACAACGCTCGCTTTACTCGCCGGGTTGGTCTTCTCGGCTGCCGCACTGAACGCGGGCGAAACCACGGACACGGGCAACGCCCCCGAGCATAAGGGCGGGCATGGGAAGTTCCGCGCCATGATTCTCAAGAAGTTCGACACCAATGGCGACGGCAAGCTGGATGAAACCGAACGGGCCGCGGCCAAGGCGTGGATTCAGGAGCATCGCGGCGAGCACGGCGGGAAGGGTGGCAATGGCGAACACAACGGCGAGTTTCGCCAGAAGCTCCTCGAAAAGTTTGACACCAACGGTGACGGCAAGCTGGACGACAACGAAAAGGCCGCGATGAAGGAAGCCTTCAAAGCGCATCTGCAGAATGGCGCGAATAAGACGGAGTAATCGGGAGCCCGTCCTCAAGCGGGCTGTAGTAGCAGTAGCTGTTGCGCGGTGGGCGCGCGGGGCCGGTGCAAACCGGCCCCATTTTTATTTGGAGAAAACGCCTAGCGCAGGGCGGCGAAGCGCGCGATGGCATCGTCCGGCGAGAGCACGATCGGCACCGGCTTGCCGTGGCCTCGTCCGCCTATAGGAATGTTCGAGAACGCGTTGTAGCAGCAGATGTATGCGCGCCGCGGGAAGTCGGACAGGTTGGCTTCCGACGCGTGCAGCAGGTTGGCGTGGAAGAAGAGCACGCTGCCGGCCTTCGCTTCGCAGTAGCGCACGCCCAGTTTTTGCTCGATTAGCGCGACGCGTTCCACGTCCGCGCCGGCCTGGCCCGCGCGCTTGCCGTGATCCAGGCGGCCCAGCAGGTGTGAACCCGGAATCACTTTCAGGCAGCCGTTTTCCTTCGTGGCGGTGTCGAGTGCGAGCATGCACGAGACCATGCGCGGGTACGGGCAGCCGTCGCCGTACCAATAGCCGTAGTCCTGGTGCCATTCCCACGCGCCGCCCGTGCGCGCTTCCTTCAGCATCACTTTGCTGTGCCAGTGATAGACGTCTTCGCGCAGCAGCATCCGGGCGCGCGTGACGATCCGCGGCGAGACGCTGACCGCGCCGAAGACATCGCCGTCGGTGTCCATCCAGAGCGCCAGCTTGCTCGAGCGCCCGTCGGCGTCGGGCATGTTGGAGGTGTGCTTCGCGACCTTGCCGCCCGGGCCGACTTGATCGAGCAGCGTGCGGACTTCTTCCGGATTGAAGACATCATCGACAATCACGAAGCCATCGCGTTCGTAGGCCTGGACCTGTTCGGGTGTAAACATTTGGTGCTCCCTTAATCTAAAATCGACCGCCGTTCGCAGCACACCATTTTTGGATTTAGAATTCCACTTCCGGCCAGACCGCCAGGCAGCCCGCGCGCACGTCCTTGCAAATCGTTTCGAGGTCCTTGGCCCAGAGCGCTTCGTTGAAGAGTTCGACCGCGTGCCAGCCGCGGTAGCCCTGCACCGCGACGCGTTCGCTCCATTCGCGCAAGGGCAGCACGCCCTGCCCCGGGATCACGCGGTCGGCGTTGATGTCCATGCCTTCGATCGGCACGTCGCGGATGTCGTCGAGGTGCCCGTGCACGATCTTGCCCGCAAACAGGCTCAGGTCTTCGAGGCGGCTGGGTGTGCTGTAAAAGTGCGCCGGGTCCCAGACCAGGCCCACGTTCTTTGCCTTGGTCCGTTCAAGAACCTTGTGCGCCGAGCGCAGCGAGCGCACCGGCGCGGCCCAGTTTACTTCCAGCGCCAGCGTTACGCCGTAGGAGCGCACGGCTTCGGCGCAGACCGTAAGATGCTCGGCAAGTTGCGTCAGCGCGACATCGTGCTCTTTCTTGTTGTACTTTTCAGGCGCATCGGAGCCCACCACCAGCGGCACGCAGCCCAGTTCCTGCATCCATTCGCCGATTTGCTTGAGCTTGGCGCAGTCGCCGTCCCGGCCGGCCTGGCCTTTAAACGCACTCAGGCCATGCCCCGTCGCCGCAATGCAGGTCAGGCCCAGATCGCGGATTTTTTTGGCGGCCTTGGCCGCGCCGTGGGTCGTGAGGAACTCGCCCGCTTTCCACAGGTTGATCTCAAAGTGCTTCCAACCGGTCTTGGCGTAGATTTCGAGGTGCTGCTCGAAGCTCCCGTCGCGGGTGGTGATTTCGTGCATCGCAATTTTCATGGTCAGCCTTTCGTAGACGCAGCGCTTGATTGGAGGCTCGAGGCAAGGGGCCTTGGAAGCCAGACTCTTAAATGAACAATTCCGTGCTGGCGTCTAAATATAGCTTTCTTCTGGCAGTGGCGTAAATGGACGTTCCCGCTTTGTTGATGGATTAATCCGTGCTATAAGATGCACGCTGTGTAGGAAAGGAGGCCCCCGCATGTCGCACTTCCTCTCGATTGGGCTGATTCCCAAGCCCATCGATACTTTTCCACCCCACCAGCACACCACCTGGGAAATCGTGCTCTATACCAAGGGCAAGGGCGTGGCGACCGTGGGCGATCAAGAGATTCCCTTCTGCGTCGGCACGATCGTGTGCATGCCCCCGGATATTCCCCACAAGGAACGCTCTGAAGCGGGTTTCACCAATATTCACATCCACGCGACGCGCGCGGGCGTACCCTTTCCGGAAAGGATTCCGATCTTCCAGGACCCCGTGGACCGGCCGTTCTTCAACATTGCGTCGATGCTTTTCCGCGAGTTTCATCACAAGGCTGGGCACTGGGAGCTAATCACGCAGGACCTCTTTGACATTCTAATCCTGTACCTGAGCCGCTGGCGCTCGGCCGAGCGCCCCCATCCGCAAGTTGAAGCCCTGCGCAACCTGCTCGTGGCAAAGTTTCACGATTCGGACTTCAGCGTCGGCGATGCTTTGAAGCGCGTCCCGCTTTCGCCGGATCACTTGCGCAAACTCTTCCAGAAGGCCTACGGCAAGGCACCGATCGATTTTCTGACCGAATTGCGCGTGAATGAAGCCAAACACCTGCTCGAGATTGGCGGCTTTCCGGTCAAAGAGGTGAGCCAGCGCGTAGGCTTCACCGACCCGTACTATTTTTCGCGCGTCTTCCGCAAGGTCACCGGGCGCTGGCCGAGCCGCTACGTCGAGGCGGGCGCATGAGAGACCGCAACAGCACGCTCTTCGATCTGGCGCCGCTCACCTTCACGTTCATGACGGTCTGCATCGGGCTGTACCTCTGGACCGCGTACCAGTCCATGCAAAACGGCGGCGGCGGGGCAGGGTCGATCTCCATGGAAGTGCTGCTGAATATGGGCGCGGCCTGGAGGGAAGGACTGTGGGACGGCGGCCTGCAGCGCCTGATCCTGCCCATGTTCCTGCATGGCGGCTTCATGCACATTCTGTTTAATATGCTGGCGCTGTACCAACTGGGCCCAGCCAGCGAGTTGCGCTTTGGAACCGCGAACTTTGGCACGATTTTTCTGCTTAGCGGAATCGCGAGCACGTGCATCAGCTTGATTTTTGGCGGCGGCGTGTCGGTGGGCGCGTCAGGCAGCGTCTTTGGGATTCTGGGGGCGTTTCTGGGGGCGCAGTTGGTCGGGCAGGTGGATCTTCGGAGAGCGCTGCGCAGCAGTTCGATTCGCCAGACTGCAGGCTATATCGCGCTCAACTTTCTAATCTGCTTCTTCATTCCCAACGTGGACAACTGGGGCCACCTGGGCGGGCTGCTCATGGGCACCGGGCTGGGCGCGCTGATGGCCCATTGGCAAAAGAAGCAGCATATCAACTGGGCGCTGCTGCTGGCGGCGGGAATGTTGACGCTCGGATTGATGGCCGCTGCGCGCTGGATGGTCTTCAATCCCCACTACCACGTGCACGCGGCGATCCGCGCCGAAGAGGCTGGCGAACACGGGGTGGCGAAGGCCGAATTCGAGCAGGCAGGCATTTGGAGCGAGCGGCTCTTTAAGTCCGAGAAGGGGACCATGGAATTGGGCGAAGCCTTCAACAAAGCGCGCGAAGATATGAATTTCAAGCGGATGGAATATTACGCCTATTGGCTCCGAATCTTGGCGCCCGACTGGTTCAAGAAAAAGTACCCGCACGCGGTCTGGGATGCGCAAGACATTCCAGAGGACGAAGATCCTTAGCGGCGCTTGGCGAACGGGTAGCGCACCGTCACGCTTGTGCCGACGCCGCCGCGTGGGTTGTACCGCCCTTCCACGGTCATCGAACGCGGCGCGCAGGACTTCACCAGGTCATCCAGAATCGTGTTCGTCAGGTGCTCGTAGAAAATCCCGCGGTTGCGATAGCTCTGCAGGTACAGCTTGAAGCTCTTCAGCTCAAGGCAGAGCTTGTCCGGCACGTAGGTCAGCACAATCGTCCCGAAATCAGGCTGGCCCGTGCGCGGGCAGACCGAGGTGAACTCGGGCTGCTCGATGCGGATCTCGTAATCGCGCTGTGGATGCCGGTTGGGGAAGCATTCGACCGGGCCGGAACCAGCGGAGGGTGCAGCTTGGGCGCGTTTTGCCATCGGGCAGCTTCCTTAATTTGAGCAAGCGGAACTGGCTTTGCAGGTTCGTGATACGCGAGCAGCGCGAGGCCCGCAAGTGGGCGGAAAGGGCACAGCGCGCGGGCCATATGTGCCTCCAAAGGGCGCTGGGGAGGGCCTCAATCCACCGGAAAGGACGCGTTCAGCAGCAGGGTTCTGGACGCGGCCAAAGGCGCCGAGTACAAGCCAACCGCTACTTTGTGGGGGAAATCCATGGCCACCGTACACGTCGGGCATTCGCCCGACCCCGATGACGCGTTCATGTTCTACGCGCTGACTTACGGGAAATTCGACACCACGCCCGAAAGTTACGAACACCACCTGCTGGACATCGAACTCCTGAACCAGAAGGCCCTAAAAGGGGAGTACGAGGTCACGGCGCTGAGCTTTCACGCGTACGCCTACGTCGCCGATCAGTACGATTTATTGCCACACGGGGCGAGTTTTGGAGACGGCTACGGTCCGATTGTGGTCACCCGCCAGTTTTCCGGGGGCGATCCGCGGGCCTGGCTGGAAGGCAAGCGCATCGCGGTCCCCGGTATGCGAACCAGCGCCTATCTTTCACTCCAAATTTACGCGCGGGGCCTGGGCGATGCGAAGGTGAACGTCCCCAATTTCGAGACTGTGGTGGTCCCGTTCGACCAGATCATGGAAAGCATCGCGGCGGGCAAATTTGACGGCGGGCTTTTGATCCATGAAGGCCAGTTGACCTACCACGAAGGCCCTTCCGGGAGTCTTCAAAAGGTCGTCGATTTGGGGGAATGGTGGAAGCAGGAAACCGGTTTGCCCCTGCCATTGGGGGGTAATGGAATACGAAAAAACCTGGGTTCTGAGCGCATAAAATTGGTCTCAAAACACCTCTATGAGAGCATAAAATTTGGACTTGCACATCGTGCAGAGGCCCTTGGATATGCGATGAAATATGGGCGGGGCCTGGAGGTCCAAAAGGCCGACAAATTCGTGGGCATGTACGTGAACGATTACACCCTGGATTATGGTGAAAAGGGTAGGGAGGCCGTGAGGCGGTTCTTGGCCGAAGGCGCGGCGAAAGATTTAATAAAGATCAAAGTGAGCCCTAAATGGGTTTAAAGATTCCGTTACCATCAATTTGATGCGAATAGACCCTTGAATAGTTATCACTTGTGATATTTTTACGATGCGTATCTGATCTTTTGTTTTTATTTTAATATTAATTAATTAAGTTAAGTACATTGGTTGTTTGATTTGTAAACTTAATTAAAATAATTATTAACATGTTTTTAAAATTTTTGTTTGTCATTTCTTTATTTATTTGTAGTTGTTCTCTGTTTGGTTGTTTATCTTGGTCTTTGTCTTTTGTAGTTCTTTGAGACTTTTATATTGATCTATAGAACTACAACTACCCACCCGATACCCCCTGCATGGCATCGTCTGACACCGCCGCTGTTCGCCCCATTGCGCCCGTGGCCCAGGGGTCGAATGGCGCTTCGCTCGATTGGGCGTGGCGCGGGCTCAAAGTCTTTCTCGCCCTCGCCGCCTTGCCCGCTTGCCTGGGTTTCTCCGAGGCCCTGTACCCGTATTTCTGGACCTGGAAAGCCGAGCTGCGCATTGCGGTCATTGGTGTGCCTGCTGAATTTAAGTGGTTTTTGGGCGGATTGTTCGGGGTGCTCCTTTATATGGCGGTGAGCACTCGTCCGACCCGGTTTTACGTCCTGGCCCATGAACTCGTCCACGCCATGGCCACGTGGCTTTGCCTGGGCAAGGTTTCGAATCTGAAAGCTTCTGCGACCGGTGGACAGGTCACGACCAGTAAGACCAACACGTTCATTCGGCTGGCGCCGTACTTCGTGCCGCTGTACGTGGTCCTGGCGGTTGGGATTTTCGCGGGCCTCGACGCGTGGTGGCGTCCGCTCGGCGATTACCGCTGGGTGCTTGCCGGGGTGCTTGGCGCGGGGTTCTGCTTCCATGCTTGCTTTACCGTAATCAGCCTGAAGCTCGACCAACCGGACCTCAAGGCCGACGGCTGGTTCTTTTCTTTGGTGCTGATTTACTTCCTGAACGTCCTGATCCTGGCCGGAATTCTGGGCATGGCGCTGACCGGTAAACTCTCGGGCGCCTGGGACGCGCTGTCTGGCGTCTGGAGGATGGGCGTCGAGCAGAGCGGCGAGCTGTATCGGAACCTGTGGAGCAACCTGCGCAGCCTGCTGGGCCGCTAACCCGCTGCGTGGGCCAGGTCCGGCGGCAACCGCCGGAGCCCGCCGCCCCGGCTTGCCAAGCGCCTACTCTTTCCGGTACGATGTTCCACGTGGAACATTTTCAGCCTTCCAAGGGGAAGCCCGGTCAAACGTTATGCGTCCCAAGCTGACCGTGTTGGTGCCGACCTTCAACGAGGCCACCAACCTTCCCGACTGCCTCGCCTCCGTTAAGGATTTCGCCGACGAGATCCTGGTCGTCGACAGCTTTTCAACCGACCGCACCGTTGAGATTGCCAAGGCCGCCGGCGCCCGGGTGCTTCAGCACGAGTACGTGAACTCCGCCGCGCAGAAGAACTGGTCGATTCCGCAGTGCTCCCACGAGTGGGTCTTCATCATCGACGCCGACGAGCGTCTCACGCCGGACCTCCGCGCCGAGATCAAAGCGCTCCTCGAACTGCCCAACGGCCCAGACTGCGACGGCTACTTCATCGTGCGGCGCAACTTCTTCATCGGCGGCGAGATCCGCCACGGCGGTTGGGAGCGCAACGACGTCCAGCGCTTCTTCAAGCGCGACCTGGGGCGCTATGCCGAACGCGACGTCCACGCCGACGTGGTCGTGAAGGGGCGCTCCCGCAAGCTCAAGGCCAAGCTCGACCACATCACCTGCCCGCCGACGCTGGAGGGCCTCAACCGCTACTTCCAGCGCTTCAACCGCTACACGACCCAGGCCGCGGAGCGCTACCACCGCGAGGGCCGCAAGCCGTACATCTGGAGCTTCTTCCTCCATCCGGGCTGGGAGTTCTTCAAGATGTATGTCCTGAAGCTCGGCTTTCTCGACGGCATCCCCGGCCTGGCGGTCTGCTCGTTCTGCTCCTTCACGCGCTTCGTGAGATACGTGAAGCTGTACGCGCGCATCCGTTCGGGCATGCCGCCGCCGGCCGCGTATGACCAGGGCACCACTTCGGCCCGCGAGATCGACGGCTCCGCCGACGCGCGCAAGAAATCCGACGGTAAGCGCGAGCAGGCCGGCGTAAAAGACAGCGCGACGGCTGGGGAGGCCGTGATCCCGTGAAGATACTCCTCCGGGCCATGAAGCTCCTGCTGCCGCTGAAAGGCGCGCTGGCGCTGTACCTCGTCTGCACCCTGATGCTCGCGGCGGTCAGCACGGCGCCAGTGCTGCTGATCAAGCTGTGGCTCGACCATTTGCAGGGCAAGGGGCACGTCGCCACCGACCGTTGGGGACTGTGGATCGAAGAGCACATTCACTCCCAGTTTTCCAACGATACGAATTACCTGTACATGATCTGCGGCGCGGCCATCGTCATGCTGGTGGTCAAGGCCGTGCTGGATGTCCTGACCACGTATCAGCAGGGCTGGATTTCGCAGCGGCTGGTGGTCGATGCGAACGTGCGCCTGCTCAAGCACATGCTCACGCTCGACATGGCGTTCTACGACAAGCGCAAGATCGGCGACCTGCTGACGCGCCTGGGTGGCGACACCGAAGCCCTGCGCGCCACGGCCAAGATGACGCTGGATATGCTCCAGCAGCCGCCGCTGATCCTGATGCTCTTGGTCACCGCGATCCTCCTGAACTGGCAACTGCTCTGCATCGGCATGGTCGGCATGATCTTCGTGATCTGGCCGGTCATCTACATCACGCGGCGCATCTACAAGCACGCCAAGCGCGCGCGGCAGCAACAGGGCGAACTCTTTCAAGGCGCGGTGCAGTGCCTCCAAGGCATCCGCACCGTACAGGCCTACAGCGCCGAAAATGCCGAAGGCGAGAACTACAAGAACCTCGCGGGCAATATCTTCAAGACGATCATGCGCAAGATCCGCAATCGGGCGCTGCAACGCCCGCTGGCGGAAGTCGTCATGGGCATCGCCGGCGTGACGGTGCTGGTCGTCGGCTCGCTGCAGGTGCTCTCTGGCGAGATGCCTTTGGAAAACCTGGTCTCCTTCCTGGCTGCGCTGGGCATGCTGTACCAGCCGGTACGTGGGGTGCTCTCCACCTTTGGGGAAATCGCCGAGTTCCTCCCGGCCGCCGAACGCTCCTTTGAAATCCTCGACATCAAGCCGGATATCCACACCACGCCCGGCGCCAGCGCCTGCCCGCGCTTAGCCAAGGAACTTTCGTTCGAGGACGTGACCTTCGACTATGGCCGTGGGCCGGTCTTCGAAGGCCTGAACCTGCGCGTGCGCATGGGCGAGCGCCTCGGCATCGTCGGCAAGACCGGTGTGGGCAAATCCACGCTGCTGTCGCTGGTCCTGCGCTTCTACGACCCGGTGAAAGGCCGCGTGTGCATCGACGGCACGGACATCAAAGGCGTCACCATCGAGACGCTGCGCGCGCAGATTGCCTTCGTGACCCAAGACCCGTTCCTGTTCCATACGACCATCGAAAACAACATCGGCTACGGTCGGCCGGGGGCGGGGATCGATGAAATCCACGCCGCCGCGAAGGCCGCGGGCGTGCACGACGAAATCGCCGCGCTGCCCGAAGGCTACAAGACGCTGGTCAGCGACCGCGGCTTGTCCGGCGGCCAGAAGCAGCGCGTCTGCGTAGCCCGCGCGATCCTACGCAACGCCCCAATCCTGCTGCTCGACGAAGCGACCTCGAGCCTTGATTCCGCGGTCGAAGCGAAGGTGCAGGAGGCGCTCGAGAAGCTCTCCGCCGGCCGCACCTGTCTGATCGTGGCGCACCGCTTGAGCACGGTGAAGACGTGCGACCGCATCGTGGTCTTCTCGCCCAAGGGCGGCATTGAAGCGATCGGTCCGCACGACGAACTGCTGGCGACGTGTCCGACCTATAAGCACCTCTGGGACGTTCAGACGGGCGGAGGTGGCGAAGCGCCTTCCGCGGCGGCGAGCTAAACAGCGGCTTGCCTGGCGTCGTTTCCGGATCTCTTTTGGCTTCGATTATAAAACACACGGATTTGTGTAAGTGTTTATGCACCATTTTCGGCTGCCGAGTGGCGACGGCGTGCAGATTTTCTGTACAAGTTATTTGATTTTCTGGGGATGCAAGGCGGACACGATTTTTCAAAAAGGTGCACATCAGCCCTATTTCCCGAAGACTTACGAGAACGCGCGAGTGGCCGTACCACCCCGGAGCGGTGGTGGGAGAGTAGCCGGAGGTGCGTCGGCGCTTTAGCGCCGACGTAACCCCCGGAAAGGTCGGTCCGAAATGGAAAGCCTCTCGCCGTGGCCGTTGGGCAACCGAGGCGAAGGCCGAGGTATCCGTTGTCGTGTTCCTCTTATTCATGCTCCAACCCCGCGAAAAAATGTGCACGGTGCGTGGATGATAAATTTCCAAACGCGGCGCAACGCACGCGATGGGTGCGATTTTCATTCGAGGTGTAAAATTACGCACCGTTGTGCAGTCTTCCTTATTCGTCACGACAACTGAACGAACGACAACAGAAACAACACGACACGACAACGTATTGCGCGGCTAACTCGCCGCGCTTGCCCGACGGCCACGACGTGAGGCTTGCCGACCACAGCGCCCTTGGTCCCCCGGCTGAAGCCGGGGGTTACACTCGGCGCTTGCGCGCCTCGAACAAAGCCCCGTGAACGGGGCTGACGACTAATGAATTCGGGCCGCTTTGCCGACGGCGCATGGGTCGCCAACGACCGCGACCCATGGCACCCAAACGGTGGATCGAATCCAACGGGCACCGCTGCTCGTCAACGGCCTCACACTGGCTGCAAACGACCGCAGCCAGTGCCACCAAGGCCACGGCGAGCAAGCTATTGCTAGGTGACAGAGCATCTCTGCATGCGCGCGGGTGGGAGCCGCGGCATTTCGAAACGATTCTGTCGATTAATTAGAGCGCGGGCGTGGGTTCACGTGGTGAATCCGCCATCACACGGCGAAATACCATTGATCGACGATCACACCGTCGACGCGTGATTGCACGGGCGCGCTGGCGAGGCAATTCTCGCAGGGCGTTTATTGGGTTGTCTGGATTGAGCCTCGGGTTGTGAGACTTGGCGGTTTCGCGTGCGCTCTAGGTAATCGCCAAGTCCGACCTTCAGAATTTACCTTGTTTAAAGGAAGCAGGCAAGGATTAGTTGGTGGAATTTTCGGAAATTAAAGGTTGAGTGGTATATTTTCGAAAGGCGGCGTACGCGAAACGGCAAACTCAAAACGACAAGATCCAAGAAACGCAAAACGGATCAGCGCGAACAAACGGAACGACCCGACCACGGCACGGCAACGGATTGCGCGGCTTCGCCGCACTTGCCCGACGGCCACGGCGAGAGGATTTGGGTTTTGGGACGGCCTGACCTGGGGCGACGCAACGCTAGCGCGTTGCTTGCCCCAGGCTATTTTAGCTGCGGCCTTCAGCCGCGACGACGACGACACGGCGTAAATGCCGTGCGGCTCGAAGGGCCGAAATAATGTAGCCTGGGGTGAAGCCCCAGGAACGCACGTCCCCATGAAATGAGGGAGCCCTGAAGGGGCGGGATAAGTTTTGTGTTGGGAGGCAACGGGGCCCACACAGTTGGGTGGCCCGGGTCGGAGCGTAGCGAGACCCGGGTTCGTTGAGCGCGAGCGAAACGAACAGGAAGCTTGTCTGAGACCGCGCCTATTCCTAGGCTCCGCGCCCATCTATTCCGCGCTGAAGGTGCAGCTTCTTGTTCGCGCGCTGCGCGCCGCGAACCCGGCCCTCACTTCGTTCCGGGCCGGGCCACCCAGGCCACAACCACGGATTGCGCGGCTGCGCCGCACTTGCCCGACGGCCACGGCGTGAGGATTTGGATTTTGGGACGGCCTGACCTGGGGCGACGCAACGCTAGCGCGTTGCTTGCCCCAGGCTATTTTAGCCGCGGCCTTCAGCCGCGACGACCACGGCACGACAATAGGAGGCGGCCTGCACTATCGGGCAAGCGAGGCACTGTTGGATGCGAAGCCGTTCGGCACCAGCCTCAACGGCGAGACCGGTGGTGCTCCGAGGAGCTCAAGCTGATCGGCAACACATCAGATAACGGACCCCGCATGGGAGCGAACGCGAGGAGATCGCTCCCAGTCACCTATACCACCTGTGTAAGGCGTCCCGAGCTGGAACTTCCGGTCGTCCGATCGATCCATTTTCGGGCCGCTTCCAGCGAGGGGAAAGGACGCTGGGTATCGTTCAAACTTCTTGAGACCCAGTAGCCTGTTCGAGTCCGCACAACACCTGCTTCCCCAACACTCCAGGTTTCAATCGGCAGGATCAGAAAGCCCTTATATTTTTCATACAACATCGTGACCATTTTTAGGACCTCCCCTGGGCATTCAATTACCTATAATCTTCAACTCCTTCCTTTGGGAATTCTTGCTCCTGTCCGTACACCGGGTCAAGTATTACACCCTAAAATTTAAAAATTTTCATTTGAAAGCGATTACACGCATTGCGCATGTTTCCCATCCTTGTCAGGAAATAAATAAGAATTTGCGATGCACAAGTAGCACTAGGATCGCGAGCTGTATCCGCGTCTATCCGGGCTACCTCCCTGTCTGCGCCCTTGGCCATTCCTCTCGCAGGGAATTAGTCGAAAAGAATTCTGGCCGAAGCCGTAACATTTGCGGCACCAAGCGGCGCAGGCGTATAGGCCGAGCGCGGGCGCAGATTTCAGTACGCTGTCCTCAAACTATAAGTTAATGTACTACGCAAATCTGGAGGAACGTGCATGCAGGATCAGCACCGAAGGTGGGCCATGGGCTGTGGCGTTATCATGGCACTGGCCCTGGGCGCCATGTATGGCGGGATCCACTTCTGGTCCTCTGATACGCCGGAAGATCGGGAACGCTTTGGCGATGCGCAGTTGCCGCCGCCGCCGACCCCGCAGGATCCGACCCCGCGCGAGCAGATTCAAGCGCTGGTCAATCAGCACAATCCCGATGCGGCGAAAGCGCTGTGCCGCCGCTTCATTAAGGAAGGGCCGCCCGAGGCGCGTGATGCGGCGCTGGAGCGGCTGCAGGGCATGTTGAACGACCAATTCTTCGCCGCCTTGAACAGTAAAGCATATGACCCCGCGCATACGGCGCTGGCTGAGATGGCTTCCTTAGGTGCGGCATTGACCGATGGGTCTCCCGAGAGGCAGCGCTGGCAGGCTTCGGCCGATAATCTGCAACAACAGTGGCAGCGTGCACAACAACAACGCCTGCTCGACGTGCTTAAAAAAGGCGACGCGGCGAGCGTGGATGCGCTGGCGGATAAAATGGCCGCCGAGGGCAGCACCAACCTGCCCAGCCGCGAGTATCTCGAATATCTGATGCGGAAACGGGCGGAGGCGCTTGCCGACGGCCGGAAAGAGGACGCCGCGAAGCGCTTGCGGCAGGCTGCGGAAGTCGTTGCCGGCGAGCGCGTGACGGCAGAATCGTGGGGTTTTGAGCGCAGCCTGGTCGAGGAAAAATTGCGCGAGGAATTGCCGGGCGCGCAATTGCTGGCCGAGGGGCGGCGCCTGCTGGCGGCGCAGGACTACGAATTGGCCGCGTGTTACTTGTTGGCGTACCGCGAACCGCAAGACGAGCGGCCGCCGAAGGTGAAGGCGGAAATCGAAGCCTGGTGGCTTGAGCATTTACAGCACAAATTGCTGGGGTACGAGGCGCTACTGGCGCTGTCGAAAGCGGCTGGAGCGGGCAAATTGCGCTGGCTGCCGCCGGACAAGACCGAGAACCGGATCGAGGTGCTGCTCTCTTTGGTGACCAGTGCGGCGCAGGAGATCGACCGCCTCGACAAGCGCGAGCTCGGGCCTGCGGAGAAGTTCAGCCTGCCCGCTGCCGCCTGGCAGGCCAAGTTCGAGATGCTTCAGGACAAGCTCTCGCGCCAGTTGAAGGCCGGCGAATACCAGGCTGCGGAAAGCATGGCGCAGCAGGTGCTTCAGTTCGATTCGCAGGCTTACCGCCTGCATTTTTCGGCGCGGTACTTGAAGGAGGACGTGTGGGCGGAGGTGCCCGCCGAAGTGCGCGCGTTCATCGAGAAAAAATCGAAGGATCCGGCGCAGCGTCTGGCGGACCTGACCGCCGCGGTGAATTCGGGGGAATATATTCCGGAATTTCCGGGCAAACAGGTTTTCCTCGATGGGCGCATTCTCGCCGCTGCGCGGTTGGGCATCGGCCTGTTGCCGCGCGACGCGGCGCGCGCGTACGGCTACTTTCGTGAAGTCCTGCGGCAGGCGCCGCAAAGCGCGGCGGCCCAGGAATTCCGGGATGCGCTGTTTAAGGCCATTCGCGAAGCCCGCGACCAGAAGGATTTCGGGAAACTCTACGATCACGCGGCGGTGTTCATCGGGGCCATGGGTTCAGCGGGTGCGCCGCCGGACCTGCGCGAGGAGCTGGCGCGCTGCCTGCAAAGCGCCGCGGACCATTACCAGAACGGCGCGCCGATGCGCCGGGTCTTCATGCTGAGCCTGTTGGCCGACGTGCTGGCGGGCGATCCGCGCGGGAAGAAGGCCGCCGATGAAGCCACCGCGCTGGGTTTTGAGGCCGTGGGCAAGATGAAAATCGACCGGCCGCAGCCGCCGAGCCGGGTCGTGTCGTCCGGGCTGCCCGGGCTGTCGGTCGTGGGCATCGACAACCTGACCGATTACCACCTGCTGCAATTTTTCGACGGGCCGGAGCAGTTTTTCGTGCGCGTCAATCCGCACCAACGCGGCTGCGTACTGCTGCAGGATGGCAAGTACACCAAGGCCACCCTGATCACTAACGACAGCGTGCTGCCTTGCAAGGAAGAATGCGCCTACACCGGCCTGTACGCTCAGCACCAGTACACGATTGTGACGGAGACCGAGAAAGGCCAGACGCGCCAGAACAATTGGGACCGCGCCTATGGGGATTTTAAGTTGCTGCGCATCCCGCCCGGGTCCGGACCGTTCAGCATCGATCCGGAAACGGGCTTGGTGAAAAAACAATAGCTACTTCGCCAGCAGCTTGAGCAGGCCTTCCTTGAGTTGCACGAAGCTGTCGCCGCGCGCGTTCTTGAACTTCAGCGCGGCGGCATCGTCGGCGAAGCCCTGCTTGAACTCCGAGCCCAGCGTGACGTACTGTTGCACCAGCAAGCCCGCCTGCCCGCGTCCCCAACCATTTTTCTTGATCACCAAGTTGAGCAGTTCGCAAAGCTGCGCGCCGACGCGGAACGCATGCACGCGGTACGAAGCCACCGCGTTGACACCGAACTTCCGGCCATCCACGATCAGCGCGTTGCCGTTGTTCGGGTTTTCCCCATTTTGTAGATCTTCCGCGCTGCCCAGGCCCTGCCACGGCAGTACGCCATCGCATTCGGAGATGTAGGACTTGAGGCACCACATCGTGGTGCTGTGGAACGGATCTGCGGGGCCGTTGCAGCCGCCGTAATTCATCATCTTGATTCCGGCGCGCAGCTTGTGGCCTTTGAGCAGCGGAAGCATGCCGAAGACTTCGCTGTTCGAGTACATCACGTCGATCGCGCCGTCGAGGGCCGAGCCTTGCCAGTAGGGCCGCGAGATGTCGCCGCGGTAGTGAATGATCGCCTTCTTCGCGTCCTTCGCGCCGAGCTTGGTCAGCTTGCCGTAGAAATCCAACGCGACCCAGTCGAGGGCTTCGTACGGTTCGTCCATCAGCCAGGCGGTGCCGGTCATCTTCTCCTTGCCGAAGGAGAACTTGTTGTTGAAGAAGACCTGGAGCTCGGTTTTGGTCCAGCCTTTTTCGTCGGCGTGTTTGGCAAAGTCGCTCACGCAGTTGACGAAGGCATCCTTGTATTCCTTGTCGAAGGCTTCATCGGGGCCTTTGGCCAGGATGTCGTGCATGGCTTTCCAGTTGGCGCCGTCGACGGGGCCGTCGCTGTGGTAATGCTGACGCATGTTGAGCGGCCAGTTTTCGTGCAGCGGCAGGTACAGGTCTGGCACGGGCACGCCTGCGCGCGGGTTGTCCTTGAACGCGGTGCCGTCCAGCAGCGGGCCGAGGTTCTTGTCAAAGTTGGCCCAGCTCGTTACGTGGCCATCGCCGCCGGCCTGCGGGATCCAGTCCGGGTGCGAGTTGCCGCCCTGCGAGTACGGCACGCGGTTGATCGTCGAGCGGTGGTAGTGCGCGATGCGGAAGGCATCGAAGAAGAAGTCCGTGCCGGCGTCGCCCGGGCCGCCATACGCGTTGATCTCCGGGTTGAAGCTGATTTCCTTGGGGATCACCGCGTTGTAAATCACCAGCTTCACTTTGAGTTTTACCGCGCCGCCATCGGTGGTGACGGTGAGCGTACCATCCTGTTCGCCGGGCTTCGCGGTTTCCGGAACGATCAAGTCGATTGCGAACGGCCACGCGGTCTGGCCTTTAATGCGGTCGTCGGCGAAGGGCAGCGTGAAACTGGGGTCCTTCAAGGGCAGCGCGTAGTCGCCGCTCCAGTCTTTGCCGACCGGCACGTACCAGGTGCGCCAGTATTTGACCTGGATGCCGTCGAGGCCGGCGAGTTCCAGCTTGACCGCACCGGGCGCGCCGCCGGTGGACTGCAGGGCGAGCTGGAAGCCCGCGATTTCACCGCGAGCGGCCGGCACGCGGATCGTGGACGTGGCGCCATCCCACATGGCGTTCTTCTGTTCGGCCTGTTCGACGCCTTCTTCCTGCATGATCTTGCCGGTGAGCGGGTCGAGTTTGCAGATTTCAGGATAGGCCCAGACCTTGAGCTTGCCGGCGGTAGGCGCGGCGCCGCCCGCGGGCTTGAAGTCGGATTCGGGCAGGGTGGGGGCGCTGAGCTTCCCGCTGGTTTTGGCGGCGACGGCCTGCGGCGCGGAAGCATTGCCCGACGCGTCGACGACGGAGAATTCGACCTTCACGTCCTTGTCCGCGGGCAGGTATTCCACCGCGAAGTTCTGCTTGGCGCCGGGCTTCAGCGCGAAGGGCACCTGCCAGCGCGGCAGCGCGTTGCCATCGATCTTGATTTCGTAGGTGAAGGCTTTTTCCGGCACGGTGAGCGTAAATTGCAGCGCGCCGTCCTTGGGCGTGGCTTCGTTGGGCGCGGGCTTGACGCTGAGGTCCGCGGGCGCTTTGGGCGCGACGGCGTCATCGCCCGCAAGTTCGACCGACAGGTACGGCGGCTTGCCGCCCTCGCGCGAGCAGACGTACTGATTGCGGTCGACGCCGGTCGAGCCATCCTGCACGACGAAGCCGCAGGACGCTTTGGCGACCAGGGCTTCGACCAGACGCTTGTCGAGTGGAATCGCGAAATAACCGTTCTGCGGATTGTGTGCGTCGACGTCGCAGCGCAGCGTGTTGCCGTTGCCCATGGAGACGTCGTAAATCTTGGAGCCCGGATAGGACCACGGGCGTGTTTTGTAGCTGGCTTCGTTGATCGTGGGACCGTGGCCGGCGGTGTCGAGCGCGTACTGTCCGCCCTGGCCTTCTTCCCAGGCGCTCGAGACGGTCGTGACGGTGAACCAGCGCAGGTCCGTGCCGCGGCCGCCGCCAAACTGTGCGCCACCGTCGGGCGCAATGTAGAGCGTGGCCTTGGCGATCTTCTTGCCCTTGAGCGCGGCGACGTCGAAGTCCATCAGGCCGAATTCCTGGATCACCTTCATTTTGATCCGGGCGACCTTGCCGCCGCTGGTGTTGCCGTGTTCGTCTTCGGTACTGACCCAGACGTCCTTGGTGCAGGGGCACTTCACTTCTTCGCCTGCGCTGAGCGCACCCGCCATAAAAAGGAGCGCGCAGAACGGCAAAAGACCGGCGTGGCGATTGAGATGCATCGCAATGCTCCTCTTAGGGGTCGTGTTACTGTGCCAGCAGGCGCAGTAGAGACTCTTTCAGTTTGACGAATTTTTCCGCGTTCAGATCGCCGAACTTCAAGCCCGCGGCGTCGTCGGCGCGGGCCTGCTTGAACTGCGTGCCCAGCGGGATGGCCTGTTCGATCAGAGCGCCGCAATGCGCGCGGCCCCAGCCCTTCTTGAGTTGCAGGAGGCGCAGCAGTTCGACCAACTGCGCGCCTTCGCGCAGCGCATGCACGCGGAACGACGCGACCGCGTTGACACCGAAGCGCCTCCCGTCGACGACGAGCATGTTGCCGTTCTCGCCCTTGCCGTCGCCTTCGTCGAAGGATTTGGCGTCGCCAATGCACTGCCAGGGCAGGATGCCGTCGCATTCATGGACGTAGGCTTTCAGGCACCAGGCGATGTTGTCTTCGTGGTTGCCGTTGGTCGCGTCAGTGCTGCCGTAGGTCCAAAGCTTGGTCGGCATGCGCAGCTTGGAGGCCTTCATCAGGGGCGGGAATTCGAACTGCCCGTTATTGGCGACCATCACTTCCATGTTGCCGTCCATGCACGAGCCCTGCCACATCGGGCGCGAGATGTCGCCGCGGAAGCCGAACTTGGTCGTCTTCTGGCCTTCGATGCCTTTGTGGAAAAGCTTGGAGTAGAACAGCAGCGCCTGCCAGTCGAGCCAGGTCTGCGGTTCGTCCAGTGTCCAGGCCGTGCCGGTGAGCGCCGGAACCGGCTTGCCGTCGGGTCCTTTGATCTGGCCGTACTGGACTTTGTTATTGTGGAAGCCTTCCATGATCGTCTTGTTCCAGCCCTTCTCTTCGAAGTGCGCGACGTAATCCTTCACGCAATTCACGAACGCATCTTTGTATTCCTGCGAGAAGGAATCTTCGGGCGACTTCGCGGTCATGTCGTGCAGCGGCTTCCAGTTTTCGCCGACGAGCGGAACCTTCTCGCCCGGTTTGTAATTTTCCTTAAAGGAGAGTGGGTAGGACTCGTTAAAGGGGAGATACAGAAGCGGTGTCGGGACGCCCGCGCGCGGGTTGTTCGTGAACGCGGAGCCGTCCAGCAGTGGCCCGAGGTTTTTGTCGAACTCCGCCCAGTCGGTGACGTGGCCGTCGGGGCCGACCTTGGCGCTCCAGTCGGCTGCGGTGCGACCCTGGTGGCCGTGCGGGACGCGGTTGATCGCGCAGCGGTTGTAATGCGCGATGCGGAACGCATCGAAGAACGGCTCCTGGCCCGCATCGCTGAGCGGCCCGCTGTAGCAATTCAGTTCGGGGATGAAGTTCGTTTCCTTGGGGATGATGACGTCGAAGACTTCGACCACGAGCTTGAGTTCCAGCGTTCCAGCATCGCCCGTGAGCTTGAGCTTGCCTTCATGCACGCCGGGCTTCGCGCCTTCGGGCACGAACAGGTCGAGGGCCAGCGCCGAAGCCTTCTGATTCTCAATATTATTTTCCTGATCTGGGATAGAGATGCCGTCGCCGGCTTTCAGGGGCAGCGCGTAATCCGAATGCCATGTGTCGCCAATTTTGACGAACCATTCGCGCCACTGGCGCACCTGAATCCCGTCGAGGCCTTCAACCGTGGTCTTGAGCCCCACGGACTGTCCTTCGAAGCCGAGCTGGAAGCCAACGATCTCGCCTTTGGCCGCGAGCAGGCGCACGGTCTTGGAGCCCGCGTCCCAGACGGAGTTCTTGGATTGCGCGTCTTCCAGGCCCTTCTCAACGATGACCTTGCCCGAGAGCGGATCGAGCTTGGCGATCTGCGGGAAGGCCCAGACTTTCACTTTGCCGAGCAGCGGTGCGGCGCCGCCCTTCGGATTCCAGGTGCTTTCGGGGAGCTTCGGTACGCTGAGCGCAGGGCTGGTCTTGGTTGTGGCGGAGATTGGAGCGGACTTGTTGCCCGCGGTGTCGACGGCCACGACGTCCAGCTTCGCGTCGGTGTCCGGCGGCAAGTATTCGATCAGGAAGTGTTGCTCGGCACCAGCCTTCGCGGCAAAGGGAATCTGCCAGCGCGGCACGGGCTTGCCATTCAACGTCACATCGTAGGAGAACGCGCCCGCCGGAACAGTCAGCGAAACGGTGAGCGCGCCCTCGGTAACCGTCGCGTCGTTCGGCGCGGGCGTGACCTTCAGATTCGCGACTGGAGCGGCTTCGGGCTTTGCGTCCCCCTCAACTTCCACCGTCAAGAATGGAGGCTTGTCGCTTTCGCGTGAGTGAATGTACGCGTTGGTCGAGATGAAGACCGAGCCATCCATGATCATGAAGCCTTCGGACGCGCCGTTGACGCGGGCTTCGACCAGACGCACGTCGATGGGAATCGTGAAGTAGCCGTCCTTCGGTTCGCCGCCGTCGGCGTCGCTGCGCAGCGTGTTGCCGTTGCCGAGCGTCACGTCCCAAAGCTTGGAGCCTGGAAAATTCGCCCACGCGCGTGTCTTGTAGCTGGCTTCATTAAAGGTTGCGCCGTGGCCTGTGGGATCGCTGACGTAATCCTTCTCGGCGCCGCCCTGGCCTTCTTCCCAAGGGCTCGAAATCGTCGAGAACGTGAACCAGCGCAGATCGGTGCCGCGCTCGCCGCCATTCTTCACGCCTTCGGCAAACGCGACGTGAATGAATGCCTTGCCGAACTTCTTGCCCTTAAGCTTGGCGACATCGAAGTCGAGTAGGCCGAATTCCTGGTAGCCTTTGAGTTTGATCTTTTTGGCTTTGCCTGCGTTGGTGTCGACTTCCTGGACGGTGGGGTCGCCTTCGGCCTGATCTCCGCATGAGGAGATCCAGGTATCACGGCTGGCTTCGCAGCGCACCGTTTCAGCCCAAGCGTTGAAGGAAAGGGCCCCCAGCATCACCAGTAAGAACACCGAAAACAGGCCGCGCCGCATTGAACGCCTCCGCTTAAAAGGCCAACCGTCCTAAAGTAGCTCTTTTCCTTAGTACACCGCCTACACCTGTCCTGCATATACATTGTTGGGAATCTGGCAATGAGTCAATTTTAGGCCAGCCGGCTCCTCGTGAGGGGACGGTTTTTGAGCGTCAGGCATTCAGGTTCCGGTAACATAATATAAGGAAGGAAGTACGCGAGCGGAGCCCGCGATCAATGTAACTTCTGGCCATAGTGCCTTTTGCTTGACGGGTATAGGCACGGTCCTATAAGCGATTCACGCCGGTTGCCGGCCCAGGACAGAGGATGAACGACTTTAATGGCGACGACGGACGAAATGATGACGGACGAAGAACTGGAACCGATCGCAGTAAAGACGGTCGTTTCCGATGCGGGCACGTGGGCCAAGAAGCTGGCCATCACGGTCGGGTCCGCCGATGTGGGCAAGGTTTACGACGGAATCGTAACCGAGCTTTCGCGCGGCCTGAACGTGCCGGGTTTCCGCCCGGGCAAGGTCCCCAAGGATTACGCGCTCAAGCGCTTCGGCGATGAAATCAAGAAGCAGGCGAAGGCCCAGATCGTGGCCCGCGCGCTCCGCTCGTCGCTCGAGACTGAGAAACTCGACACCGTCGGCACTCCCGATGTGGAAATCGAAAAGGTCGAGCTGCAGCCGGGCAAGGACCTGAGCTTCGATGCGATCGTTGAAGTGCGCCCGACCTTCGAACTGGGCACCTACAAGGGTGTGCCGATCGAGCAGGAAGAAACCGAGATCTTCCCCGAAGAAGTGGACCAGGAAGTCGAAGGCATTGCCTTTCGCCTGGCGACCGAAGGGGACGCGCCCGCCGATGCGACGTTGCAGGACAAGGACAAAGCGCTGGGCGTGCTGCGCTACCTCATTGACGGCAACGAAGTCAAGCGCGAGGACGACGCGCACCTGCTTTTGGTCCGCGGGCACACCGTGGGCGTTTACGCGCATGTGGGCATCGATTTCCTGAAAGGCGCGAAGGTCGGCGAGAAGCGCACGCTGGAAGAAGCGCTGTCGCAGGGCTTCCCGATGCCGGAACACCGCGGCAAAAAGGCCACGCTGGAATTTGAACTCAAGTCGATCCGCCGTCCGGTTCTGCCTCCGCTCGACGATGAGTTCGCCAAGAAGGTCGGCGCGGAATCGGTGCAGTCGCTGAAAGACAAGATCGGCGAGCGCATCCGCGAAAATCTGGCTGAAGAGTCCAAGAAGAAGGTTCGCCAGACGCTGATCGACAAGTTGATCGACGAGACGAAGTTCGAACTGCCCGAACGGTTGCGCAAGCGGTTCAGCGCGCAGTTGGCGGAGAATTCCGAGCAGATGATGGTGCAGATGGGCGTGAGCCGCGAACAACTGGGCCTGAACGAACAGGAATTCCACGAGCGCGCGCTGAAAAACGCCGAAAAGGAAATTCGGCAATACTTCGTGCTTGAAGAGTTGTGCCGGAAAGAGAACATTGACGTAGGCGAGGACGAACTGGATGAAGAACTGGTCCGGCAGGCGCGCTCGCGCAATGTTCGCGCGGCGGACTTGTACGACCAGATGAATTCCCAGGACCCGGGCCTGCGCCAGTTCAAGGCCGACCTGCGGCACCGCAAGGCGCTGGAGTTCCTCGTCCAGCAAGCGGAAGTTAAGGTGGTTCCGCGCAAGAAAGCCGAGGCCTGCGAACACGATGCGCATGGCCACGGACACGACCATGGTCATGACCATGGCCATTCACACTAGCGCAGCGCACACAATCGAGGCTTTGAACATGCTCATCATTCCGAGTTCGAACGCGCAGGAACGGCCGCAGGTGCTGACGGGCGGCGAAGCCGCGGGCGCCTTCGGCGGGATCATTCCGACGGTCATCGAGCGTACGGGGCGCGGCGAGCGCGTGTACGACATTTATTCGCGCCTGCTCAAGGACCGCATCATTTTCATTGGCACGCCGATCGACGACTTTGTCGCGGCGACGGTCGTTGCGCAGCTCCTGTTCCTGCAGCTTGAAAACAAGGAATCGGACATCGACTTGTACATCATGTCGCCCGGCGGGTCGGTCAGCGCGGGCCTCGCGATCTACGACACGATGCAATATATTTCGAACAAGGTTGCAACGTACTGCATCGGCCAGTGCGCGAGCATGGCCGCATTCCTGCTGGCGGCGGGTTCGAAGGGCAAGCGCCACTGCCTGCCCAACGCGCGCATCATGATCCACCAGCCGTGGGGCGGCGCGCAGGGGACCGCGGTGGACATCGCGATTCAGGCTGAGGAAGTCGTGCGGCTCAAGAACAAGCTCAACCAGTTGCTGGCCAAGCACACCGGCCAGCCGCTTGAGCGCGTGACGAAAGATTCGGACCGCGATTTTTACATGTCCGCCGATGATGCCAAGGCGTACGGGCTGGTCGACGAAATTCTGGGCTAAGTTGGTTTTTTGTACGTAGGTGGGGCGGGGGAGAAGGAAAGAACGCATGGCACGACGCAGCACCGGCGGTACGGGTCCGATTCCTCCGGGCACGGGGCGGCCAAACGAGATTTGCAGTTTTTGCGGCCGCACGCCGGACCTCGTCGAACGCCTGATCCAGGGGCCCGGCGACATCTTCATCTGCAATGAGTGCGTCGAGCTGTGCAATTCAATCCTGGAACGCGAAGCCGCGCAGCGTGGCAAGAATCCGCTTAAGCTCAAGCGCGTCCCGCCGCCGAAAGAAATTAAGACCGAGCTCGACCTGTATGTCGTCGGACAGGAGCGCGCCAAGCGCGTCCTGTCCGTCGCGATGCACAACCACTACCAGCGCATCCTGAATAAAGACGCCCGCAAGAAGGGCGAGGTGGAACTCGAGAAGTCCAATGTGCTCCTGATCGGCCCTACCGGTTGCGGAAAGACGCTGTTGGCCCGCACGCTGGCGCGCTACCTGCAGGTGCCGTTCGCGATTGGCGACGCGACCACGCTTACCGAAGCCGGTTACGTGGGCGAAGACGTTGAAAACATTCTGCTGCGCCTGTTGCAGGCCGCGGACTTCGATCTCGACGCAGCCGAACGCGGGATCGTGTACATCGACGAAATCGACAAGATCGGGCGCAAGTCCGAGAACCCCAGCATCACGCGCGACGTTTCGGGCGAAGGCGTGCAGCAGGCGCTCTTGAAGATTCTCGAAGGCACGGTCGCCAACATTCCTCCGCAGGGTGGCCGCAAGCATCCCGAACAGAAGTACATCCAGATGGACACGAGCAATATCCTGTTCATCGGCGGCGGCACGTTTGAAGGCATTGAAGAGCACGTGGCGGCGCGCATCGGCAAGAAGCGCCTGGGCTTCAAGCAGACCGGTCACGACCCCGCGGGCCTGCAGCGCCGCGCCGATCTGCTTATGGAAACCGAGCCCGACGATCTGCTGCGCTTCGGAATGATTCCTGAGTTGATTGGGCGCTTTCCGATTCTCTCGCCGCTCGAGCCGCTCTCCGAAGATGCTTATATCAAGATCCTGACTGAGCCCAAGAACGCACTGGTAAAGCAATACCAGAAGCTGTTCGAAGCCGAAGGCGTGCAGTTGAGCTTCGAAGAGACCGCCCTGCGCGCTGTCGCGAAGAAGGCGATGGAGAAGGGTACCGGCGCGCGTGGCCTGCGCGCGGTCATGGAAACCTTGATGCTCGATCTGATGTACGAGGTTCCGTCGCACAAGGACCTTGGCCCGATCAACATCACGGGGACGCACGTCGAGAATGGCGGCAAGAAGCTGGCTGAAGAAGTCTTCCGCGACATTCCTGGCGGCGCGAAGCCCAAGCCGCCCTCGTCATCCGATCAGGCGCCGCGCCGCGAGAGCGCGTAACCCGTAGCGGCCGCGCGCTTACTTCGCCGGCTGAATTTCTATCGATAGGACGTGAAAGAATGTGCCCTTGCCGTTGAAGGTAATGTGGCCTTCGCGGGGCGGCGCGCCCTCGGTCTTGACCGGGTAGGATTTGCCATTCAGCGTGGCGGTAACCTGGTCGCCGAGGCTTGTGATAACCAATTCGTGGATCTTGTCTTCGCCCGCATTGATGATCGCTTCGTCAACCATCCAGACTTTGTAGTTCCCGGCCGCCTGTCGAATTGAGAAGTAGACCGAGTCGAGACCTTTGCACGCAAAGCGAATTCGATACACGCCGTCGCCAAAATTGTCACGCGTTTGCATCGAGTTGTCGACTTTGGTGTTGTCGCGAACCAGAGTGCCGTCTTCGAGCTTCCATACGCCTGTGGTGAGTGAATTGGGATTAAAGCCATCGAGCGATTTGCCGTCAAAGATCTGTTTCCAAGCCGCATCGGACGGAGGCAGCGCGGGCGGCGGCGGTTTGGGGCGTTTGGCGATTTCTTCGAGCACCTTTTCCAGCAGCTTGGCGGCTTCCGGACCACTGGGCGTGGAGCGATAGGTCGTTGCGATGCCTTCGAGGCGACTTTTGTAGCCGATGAGTTCTTCGGGATGATCGGCGAAAAATTTCTTAGCCTCTTCAAGCCCCTTTGCGGCTCGTGCGGCCAACAGCTTCTCCATGTCACTGTCTGTCGTTTGTGGCGTAGGTCCTGGCGGCGAATTGGTGCCCGTGGTGGTCGGCGTTCGCGAGGGTGTGACGGGTTTGGGATTCGGCGCGGAAACCAATGGGTCCTTGTGGATCACTGCGGGCGATGGTGGCGCAGAAGGCGCAGTAGATTCCGAAGCGCTTGGCGATTCGCGCCGGTTGAACATAAATACGATTACGCCGAGGATAAGTACGCCAACGCCCAGCATCAGGAATAACATGGATGAAGAGCCATCATCCTTGCTGCGCATCGGACTGAGGCCGCGGCCGGAGACGCCTGAGCCTCCCGAAGTGCGCGCGGGGGTGATTTTGGAGCCGCGCGCCGCAGCCAGACGCTCGGACTTCTTGGCCGCCGTGGATTTGGGTTTGCAGTTGGCGCAGTATGCAGGCGCGTCCGTTCCTTCGGCCGCGCTTCCGTCGAACTCGGATTGGGGGATGCGCGAACCACACGTCTCGCAATAAATAATCTGCATGCGCTATTCCAGAATTGCGTCCCAGCTTACGCCTGAATTTCTGGGCGGCAAGAGGGTGCGTGCTCCATAACTGCCCACAAACAAGGGCCTTTAGAGCTCGCGCGTTAGTCCGGCTTGGGCTCGTCGAAGGACTGGTGCGCGACAAAGCGTTCGTACATCTTTGCGTACACGCCTTTGTTCTCGATCAAAAGATCGTGCGTGCCGCGCTCAATGATGCGCCCGTGTTCGAGCACCACGATGCAGTCGGCCTTGACGATCGTCGAGAGACGGTGCGCCACGATGATCGTGGTGCGGTTTTTGACCAGCGTCTCGAGGGCTTTCTGGATCTTCGATTCCGTGACCGTGTCGATGGACGACGTCGCTTCGTCGAGCAGAAAGATGCTCGGGTTGGCCACGAAGACGCGCGCGAAGCAGATCAACTGACGCAGGCCCACCGAAATATTCGCGCCGCGCTCGCCGACCTGCGTCTTGTAGCCGTCGGGCAGCGACATGAACACATCGTGGATGTCTAGCGCCTTGGCCGCGAGGATCACTTCCTCCTCGGTTGCTTCAGGGTGGGGATAGCGGATGTTTTCGAGGATCGTGTCCGCGAAGAGGTAGTTCACCTGCAGCACCAGGCCCATTTGTTTGTGCAGGCTCTGCATCGTTGCGTCTCGAATATCGTGGCCGTCGACTGTGATGCGGCCCTGTTGGAATTCGTAGAAGCGCGCGAGCAGCGAGACAGTGGAAGATTTTCCCGAGCCCGTCGCGCCGACCAGCGCATAGGTGCGGCCCGCGGGAATTTCGAGGTCGATGCCGTGCAACACCGGGCGTGCAGGATCGTAGCCGAAGGTGACCTGCTCGAAGCGCACGAGGCCTTGGAAGCGCGGCGCCGGCTTGGCGTCCGGACGGTCGACGACATCGGGCTTCGTGTCCAGCAATTGGAAGACGCGCTCGGCGCTGGCCATCGTCTGCATCAACGTGTTGTAAAAGTTGCCCATGTTGATTGTCGGGCGCATGAAGTAGTCCCAGTAAAACAGGCACTTGATCACATTGCCGGGACTCAAGCCGGAGCCGCCCAGCACCAGCACGCCGCCGTATGCCAGCACGATCACCTGCCCGGAAAAGCGGATGAATTCGAGCAGCGGCTGGTAGATCCCATTGAGGTTCGCGACCTTCATGTTGTTGGTGGTATTGGTGTCCTGCATCTCGTTGAATCGCGAGAGGTTTTCTTCCTGGCGGTTGAAGGCGGATACGACGCGCACGCCGGTGATGTTCTCGGCCAGATTCGCGGTCAACCGGGAGAAGTGGGTACGCACCATTTGCCAGGTCGCGCCGATTTTGCGCCGGTAAACCTGGTTGCAGAAAGCCAGGAGCGGGATCAGCCAGCACACCGCCAGGAAAATGCGCCAGTCGGTCAGGAAAATCATGGTGCCTGCGCCGACGGTCATCAGCAGGTTGAGGGCCAGGGTGTTAATGCCCGAGACAACCGTGCCGCGCATCGAATCCATATCGCTGGTGCCGCGGGTGATGATGCGGCCGAGCTTCGTGCGGTCGTAATAGGACATGCCCAGACGCTGGAGATGTGCGAAGACCGCGTTGCGGAAATCCGTTACCACGCGTTCGCCGCAGGAATTGGTCGTCCAGATCTGCAGTCCGTCGAACAGCACCGCCAGCGCGAGGATCCCGCCCCAGATCAGAGCGGAATACACGATCGACATCGTGTCGCCGGACTTGATGTCCACATCGATGATATGTTGCGCCATCGACGGCGAAGCCAGTTCCAACCCCACCGACAGCAAACCGAAAATCACGCCCACGCTGTAGAGCCATTTGTATGGTTTAAGCCAACTGGCAAGGCGGCGCACCAGCGCCAGTGAGATTGGCTTGAAGGACGGCTCACTCTCGGGGCGTTCTTCGTTTTGTGTGGCCTCGGCCGATTGATCCTTTGGCGGATCGGCTCGTGAGGATTGGCGTGATTGCGCCGCCGGCGTGCTCTGGCGGTCCGATTTGGCGGGTGGCGCTGCGCGGACGCTACTCAAGGTCCAGCCTCCCGCTGCGCCGCTGTGTCGCGCGCACCACGCGGTCCATATGCGAGGCCTTCGTCCCGGCGTCGCCGTCGACCGAAGCAAACTGGCTCGACGCGACAGCCTGGTAGTAGCCCGGCTGCTGCATCAGCTCTTTGTGCGTGCCGCGCTGCGTCAGCTTCCCATTCTCGATTACGAAGATAATGTCGGCGTGGCGCGCGGTTGAAATGCGGCTGGCGATCATGAACAGTGTGCGGCCTTTGACGAGGCGCTCGAGTTCGCCGCGGATCTGCGCTTCGGTCTCTGGGTCCACGGCGGAGAGTGCGTCGTCGAATACCAGAATGCGTGGGTTGTGCAGAATTGCGCGCGCGATGGCGAGGCGCTGTTTTTGTCCGCCGGAAAGACTCGCGCCGTACTCGCCGATCACCGTGTCGTAACGGTTGGGCAGGCGCTCGATGAATTCGCTGGCGCGTGCAATGCGCGCGGCTTCTTCAATTTTTGAGCGCGGCGCTTCGATGTCCGAGTAGGCGATGTTGCGCGCGATCGTGTCGCTGAAAAGGTAATTTTCCTGGAAGACGTAGCCCACGCTTTCGCGCACGCTGGCCAGCGTTACGTCGTGCAGGTCGTCGCCGTCGATCTTGATAGTGCCGATGTCCGGGTCGTAGAAGCGGCCCAGGAGCGACGCGAGGCTCGACTTGCCCGATCCAGTCGGCCCGACCAACGCGACTTTGCTGCCCGCGGGCACCGAAAAGCTGATATCGTCGAGCACCGGTTTGCCAGGCTCGTAAGAAAAGCTGACGTGCGAAAGTTCGACGGCGCCGCCACCGGGATGCAGCGGCTGCGCGTCGGCGCGTTCGGGTGTGTTGCCGGGATTGTCGAGGATTTCGAAGAGCCGGCCACTGGAGACCACTGCGCGCTGATATGCGTCGGAGATCTGGTTTACTTGCTGCACGCGCGCCAGCAGCAGGCCCATCGCCGCGCCAAACGCGACCAGATCGCCCAGCTTGAGCTGGCCGCGCTGCACCAGAATTGCGCCGACGCTGAAGAGCACGATATGCGATGCCGTCGCAACGGCACGGATCAGCGGCGTCATCGTTGCCGAAAGCCGCACGCCTTCAAGCAGGCGGTCCAGGAGCACTTTGCAGCGTGCGGCGAACTTTTCCTTCTCGCGGTCTTCTGTGGCAAAAGCCCGGACCACGTGCACACCGGCCACGTTTTCGGTCAGCACGCGCACCATTTCATCGCCGGCGGCCATCTGCCGTTCGTAGATTGGCTGTGAACGCAGCGCGTAAGCCCGGATCGCCCAGAACCAGAAGGGCAGTGTCCCCAGCGCCGCAACGGCCATGATCCAGGAACCTTGCGACAGCATCCAAATGCAGCCAATCATGGTAAAGACAATGTCGAGGCCGCCGAAAACGCCTTGGGTCACAAACATGCGCACGTTTTGCAGATCGTTGAGCGCGCGGTTGATCAATTGGCCGGTCGAATACTGGTCGTGAAAAGTGAAGCCTACGCGCTGGAGGCGGTCGTAGACCGCGGAGCGCATGTAAAAAACCATCGACATGCTCTGCCACGAACCACTGAGCGTCTTGGCCCAAGCCAGGAAACTTAGCACGATTTTGGCAAGGCCCAGCCAGAGCAGCGACATCCACAGTGCTTCGCCCGGCCCGGACGGCGTATGCAGCCATTCCCACAGGCCAGGGGGATTCGGAACCGGTTCGCTTTCGACCATCGTTTGCACGATGTCGATGGGATATTTAATCAAATATAGAGCGAGGATTTCGACGCAGTTGTAAGCGATGAAAATCAGGGCGGTGACGACGGCGTGGTATTTGACGGGGGCCATGAACCCGAACATGCGCCTGACCAAGCGCCATTGCGCTTTCAGGCCTTTCGGGGCTGTGGGCCCTTGCGGTTCTGACACGGAGCGGCGGTCGCCTCCTGGGGGGCTCGGCTGATCGCAACCGAAGGTTTAGTACGTGTCCATATGTAAGGGATTTTCAGAACGCAGGCAAGCAATAAGGGGCTTTTGTGCGAACCTTTCACGCATCTGCTTACGTCATATGCTTATCCGTGCGCGAGGATTTTCTTTTTCTGCGTCCGGAAGGTGTGCGCTGCGATGCGCGCTCGCCTGCCAGAAGAGCGTATATGTAAGCCACGCGCGGCATCTCGGTGTACGCGTATTAAGTGGGCTGCCTAAACGCAATTTTGTGGTAATCTCTCGGGGTCATTTTGGCAGGACCTTATGGCTAGCGCCCTACCCAACGAGTCGCCCGTGTTGCCTGCACCAAGCGCCCCGCTGCGCGCTTTGCCCGCGCCGATCCGCTCGAAAATTCACCCCGCCTGCCGTGCGCGGCAACCCATCGAAGGCCGCATTTGGGTGGTCTCTGTGCTGATCCATGTGGCGCTCGCCACTGGGCTCGCCGTGGGCGTCGTGGTCACCACGTATGAGTTGCGCGAAAGTGCGGTGCCCAATGTGACGCAATGCGAAGCGGAACCTTCTGTTGAACTGACCGACGAAGACGCAACGCCGGTGATTCGTCCCGAGTCCAAAATGGTGGAGGCGGAGGACCTGTCGCTGCCCGAACCGCAGGTGCAGCCGGACGCTACGCCTAACGCGGAAAGCGCGGAGAACTTCGACGCGGCCATGCTCCCTGAAGCGACGGCTGCGCAAACCGAACAGACCAGCTTCGCCGCCACGGGACAATTCAAAGGCAAACCTACGCGCGGCGCGCCTACAGAATCGGCGTCGGCGGGTCTGGGCGGCAGTGCAGGCGCAATTCAGGCCCCGTATCGCGGCGGGCCAAGCACTGGACCCGCCATCGCGACGGCTCCCGCGTCCAACGCGCCTTCGGGAAGCAGCCAGCAGTCTGGCCGGCACGGTGCAACGCGCAAGGCGCGGCCCTGCCGCGAGATCAGGCCGGACTTTCCGAGCGATTTGCTGGAGCGCAAGGCGTCCGTGCAGATCCACCTGATTCTGGAAATTGACCAACTTGGCCGCGTGGTGAACGTGAATAGCACGCATCCGGCAGACTACGAGCCGTCCGCGGTGGGTGCCGCGATTGCGGCCTGCCGCGATCTGACTTTCGATCCGGCGCTGGAAGACGGCACGCCGGTTGCGTCGATGTATCGCTATCGCGTGGATTTCAATTACAGCGGGCGGTGAAGCGGCGCCTCACGCGTGCAACAGCACCGTGATTTCTTTGGGCATCGCGGCGACCACTTCGTGAATCACGTCGCCGTGGAACGCGCGCATAATCAGCGAACGCCGCGAAATCCCCATCAGCACCGTGTCCGCGCCCAGCGTCGCCGCATGGTCGAGAATCAGTTCCGCGGGCGAGTCGTGCACCGCGTACAGCGGTACGATGTGAACGTCCTGTTCCGCGCCCATCTTTTTGACGCCGTCGAAGACCCCTTGCGCGGCTTTGTCGTGCTCCAGCGTCAGTTCTTCGGTGCCCAGCGACTGGCCGCGTTCGCGGAACGAAAGGGAGACCTCGCGCACGAACAGCACAAACAGCACTGCGTTCCGGTTCTTCGCATAGCCGACCGCGAATTTCAGCAACTCCGGGTTGCCCCCACGCGTCGCGACCAACAAGCGCGACTGGCTGGGCGAGAGCGCTTCAAGCGTCTCGGCTTTGGCGCGCGCAACGGCCATGGCCGCCAGTGTTTCCTGCGCCTTCTTTACGCCAATGCGTGCAAGCAGACCCGAGCCAACTACGACGCCGGCAAAGAGCGCCGCGAGCGGCTTGTCGATCGCGATGGTAATCCAAATCATCCCGACCAGGATCGTGCAGCCGCCCAAAAAGAAGCGCTCCCAACGTACGACACCCACGTCCCGGTTGCAGGTTAGCGCGCCCAAGTTGATGGTGATGGCGCCGACCACGCCGATCGCGTACAGCGAAGCCAGCATCTGCGTGTCGTTGCCGACGATCAGCAGGATCACGGCCGCGGCGCCCGTCGCGAGCACCAGTCCAAGCCACGGCACGCCGTGGCGGTTGAGTCTTGTAAAGGGCGCCGGTAATTCCCGGTCGCGCCCCATTAAATATTGGATCGAGACCATCCCGCCGATGGCTGTGTTCGCCGCTGAGAGCAGCAGCATGCCGAAGAAGATTGAGGCCACCGCGGCGAAGCTCTTGCCGACGTACTCCTCGGCCAGGATCTTGACCATGCGGTCCTGCAAATCTTCGCGCAGCTTCAGCTTTTCCTCTCGCTCCTCTTCGGGCAGTTTCTTAAGTTCCTCTTCAGTCCATTCGGCGGGGTTGAATTCCCGCAACGACTGATGCTTGTATTCTTGCAGTGAGTTCATGGCCCAACCCATGACCAGGTTGAGCACCACGACTTCCAGAAGAACCACGAAGATCGCGCGCCGCGCATTCTTGGCCACGGGTTCGGCCATCACGCCGGTCATGTTCGCGATTGCTTCGACGCCCGAGAGCGCCAGGATCACGTTGACGAAATTGCCCCAGATTTCCTTGGCTGAACCTTCGGGATGTTCGATCACCGGATGCGCCAGGCCGGGCGTACACGCGCCGCCGACGATCAGGTAAAAGAGCACGGAGAAAATCGTCACGATCAGCGCCATCACGCCAGCGCGGCGCAAGCCGAAGTAATTCAAAACGCCAATTAGAAGAATAGAAACCACCGCGCAATATAAGGCCACACGCGAGTCGACGTGCTCAGGCAGGATGTAACGGAAGCCTTCGTAGGCGCTTAAGGCCGCGGTAATCAGATAATCGGCGACCAAAAGCAGCGCACCAATGACACCCAGGGCGGGGGAGACCTGTCGCGCGACCGAATACACCCCGCCGCCGTCCGGGAAATGCTTGCAGACGCATGTATATGCCAGGCCGACCAACGTCACGAGGATCGACATCGCCGCCACGTACCAGAAGGAGGCATGCCCGGTCAGGACAAAGGCGATCCCCAACACGTACAGGCGTGAGGTGCCCCAGTCGCCGAACAGGAGTCCGGCGGCGTGATACCAGCGCAGTTCGCGCGGGCGTTCACTTAAGCTCAGCATGAATTTTCGAGGCCTGCCGTTCCCGATTCGACAGCACAAAACTGCGCCCCGAGTCCGCGTGAAAGCCTACGCAGCTTCGGGCCGTCGATTTCGGTTCGGTATGCGCTCCTATGGGTCCAGCTAGGCGGGCGGAACGATTGCTGAGCGCCCGGAATTCAAGCCTACGAGGTTAGCTGACGGGTTAGGGCTTTCCGGCGCCCTTCCGGCCCTCATCCTGCGGCCGAATTCACCCCTACGTCCTGGTTCCCCCGTTCCTTCCGCGACTCGGCAAGGACTAGGCAATGCACAAATAGGGTAGGTTCGGTCTTTATAAAATCAATATGAAGAAGTCCATAATACCCGGACCATGTATTTATTTCCTTTCATTGTATAGACTTGTATTGATTTGTTAGACGTCGGCTTTTGAATTTTCAGGGCGTTTTGAGGCCTCCTGGTGTTCATAATGAGGAAGAAGTCTGTTAAATGCCTCACACACGCTTAAAGGACGACTCCATGGCATTCCGGCTGCGGTTGGATCTGTTCACTGCACTTGTGCTTTCTTTTTCGCCGGTCCTTTGGGCCGAAAACGCCTCCAAACCAACCGCTGAACCCACCTTGGACCCGGCCACCATGCATTCCCTGGGTCTGTACTGGATTGTCCAAGGCGATGACAACAAGAACGCGCGCATCGACGTTGAGTACCGCAAAGTCAGCGTCGACAAGCCGGCCGCTTGGCTCAAAGGGCCGCCACTCTTTCGCGTCGAAAAGGGCGCGCACAAAAACGAGAAAGGCAAGAGTGCGCTGAACGTACCCCCTGAGGCTTGGCTCTTCGCCGGCAGCGTGTTGATGTTGGAACCTGGGACCGAGTACGAACTGCATCTGGTCCTCATCGACCCCGACGGCGGCAACGTGGAGAAGACCCTCAGCGCCAAGACCGCCTCAGAGCCCGCCGTCCCTGAAAAACTGACGACCTTCCACATCGCGCCAGGCGAAGGCGGTGGTACGGGCAGCGCGCAAGACCCTTTTAAGGGCCTCAATGCGGCGCTAGGCGTGGCCAAGCCGGGCACGCTCTTCCTTGTGCATACGGGGACTTACCCGGGCACCTTTGAAGAAAACAAAAGCGGCGAGCCCGGCAATCCGATCATCTTCCGCGGCGCGGGCGATGGGGAAGTAATCCTCGATGCCAAAGACAAAGAGGGCAAGAATGCCGAACGCACCGTGACCGCTACGGACATTCACGACGTCTGGTTTGAAAATCTCAGCATGCGCAATGGCACCTACGTGATCGTGCTGCACCGCTCGCAGCGCATCGTGATCCGGCGCTGCCACATTTCCGGATGCGATTACGGGATCATGTGTTCGAACAATACGAAGGGCAACGTGGCGGGGTTCTTCATCGCCGACAACGTGATCGAGAGCTACAAAACCTGGCCCAAGCCCGACGACGACAAGGACTACACCGAAGGCTACGGCATCAAGCTCACCGGGACCGGCCACGAAGTCTGCTACAACCGCATTCGTGGCTTCGCCGATGGGATGGACACCTGCCCGTCCGAGCATTGCTATGCGATCGACTTCCACCACAACGAAATTAGCGAGATGCAGGACGACGGTTGCGAAATGGACGGCTCGGAGCGCAACACGCGCTGCTTTATGAATCGCTTCACGAACGTCTTTCAGGGCATCTCCGTGCAGCCGATCTTCGGCGGGCCGGTCTACATCATCCGCAACGTGCTCTACAACGTGGACCACGAGCCCTTCAAAATGCACAACAGCCCGTCGGGCGCGCTGATGCTGCACAACACCGTTGCCAAAGCGCGCTTCGCACTATGCCTGTGGACCGGTGAAAAAGTGCGCAACTGCATCTACCGCAACAATCTCTTCCTCGGCACCGAAGCCGACTACATGTACGAAAACAGCGCGCCGATGCTGGATTGCGACTTCGATTACGACGGTTTCTCAATGACCAAGATGCGCGACTGCCTGAAGTGGAACAAAGTCGTCTACAAAACGTTCGAAGACCTGAAAGCCAACGCGCCTGTGGAAAAACACGCCGTGTGGCTCGACGGTGCGAACGTGTTTGCCTCGGGGCTCAAGCCGCCCGGGGATTACACGAAGCAATTCGATCCGGCGACGATCGATCTGCGCTTAAAGGAAGGTTGCGCGGCCATTGATGCTGGCGAGCCGCTCCCCGGCATTAACGCGGGCTTTGCGGGCAAAGCCCCGGATCTGGGCGCCTACGAATTCGGCCAGGAACTCCCGCACTACGGGCCGAGGAAGTAGCGCTACCGCGCTTGGCCCGGGTTGTTCCCGGGGATCGAGCCTTTTCCCTGTCCCGGCAAGCGCAGCTTCGGACCGCGCGCTTCGAGCGCGCATTTAAGTACGTCTGCGCCGTCGAGCACCGAGTCGCACATGATGCGGCTGGCCTTCGGGCCTACCGGCGACGTCAGCACTTCGTAGCCGCCCCATGCGTACGCGTTCGGGTGGACCATATAGCCGATGCTGTCGGTGGCCTGGAACATCACTGCGGTCTTCGGGAACGGGCTCTCCCACTTGAGGCGCGCGCCCGTCTCGGCGGAGACTTCCCCGGGTACGCCAACGAATAGAATCGGTCCGATGGCCAGCAGGCTCGCAAAGGTGTGCAGGTACCCATCTGGATATTTTTCACGGCTCTGCCCGCGGTAGTTGCCTACCTCGAAATTATATGGAATGTTCGCGAACGTTTTCTCGTCCATGATCGGTAGTGCCAGCGGGCGGTAATCGGTGCCGATGCTGGTTACGTCCAGGTCCACAGCGTCCCAACGGTGGTACAGAACTTTTTCGGCCAGCGCCTGGCCCATGCGTTCGCAGCGCGCCAGGCCCGCTTCAGCCCCTTTGGGGTGGTTGTCGCCGCACGCGCCATTAATAAACACCGCGGTCCCGCCCAGGTTGCGCTCGATCTCTTTCTTCAGCGCGCCCGGATAATCCGCGCTGATCAGCGGTGCCGAATCGCCGATCGTTAGCGGATGTGCGGTATAATTCACGAGCACCGACAGATAGTTCTTGGTCTTCAAACTGCGGAAGAACATGAAGAAGAGTTCTTCTTCGATGTAGCCGTCTTCGATGGCCTGCAGCACCTTCTGCTTGGGCTGATAGAAATATTCACCGCCAGGAAAGAAGATGCGCCGGTTGATGTTTTCGCGGATCCGCGTGTAGTTGTAAGCGACGCTCACGGGCTCGGCTTTATTTTGCGCTTCGCCGGCGGTTTGTGCGGCGCGGTCGATGACCAGGGCTCGAAAGCGCGCGGCTCGTTCCTGAATCTCAGGCGGATCTTTTTCGTTGGGCTTGTTGATAAAAGGCGTTGAATGCGAGTGGCTCGATGTGGTCAGGATGCTGCGCGGAGGTAGTCCGGTGGCTTTGGCGCAGGCAGCCTGCACTTCAGCGATGAAATCCTGTTTGATGTGGATCAGGTCGAAGGTCAGGAGCAGCGCCTTGCCTTGGCCGTCGTCGAAATAATTTGCCGTGACGTGCAGGTCGTCGTTTACGCCGGTCGCGATCAGGTCGTCGCGATACCCGGCCAGATGGATCGGCAGGGCGGGGGTGATGACTTTTTTGGCGGCGCCGCAGGTCAGCATGGCGGTCTCCTGTATGGGCAATGGGGGCAATTCAGGCCGGAACAGCCTAACGGTCCCACGCTTTGGGCCAAGGCAAAGCCGGCTGGCAAAATTTTAGGTAACCGGTGCCGAGCCTGTGCGTCCTATTCATAAAGGGAGACGTCCATGCGCTTGAGCCCCATCGCCGTGCTTTGCGTGATCGGATTGGGATGGGTCAATGCGGGTGAAAGTGCCCCGGTGGACGCCGCCAAGGCGCCCGACGCCGAGACGCTTGCGCGCCTGGTCAAGCAACTTGGCAGCGATGACTTCGATGCACGCAATCAGGCCCAGGAAGCACTCCTCAAGCTGGATAAAGGTTCCGTGCAGCCGCTGCGCAAGGCGCTCGCCGACGCCACCGACGAAGAGACGCGCGTGCGCCTGCGCCGCGTGATCGACGCGCTCGCAATTCCGCTGGCCTTGAGCATCGAGCAGATCGGCGAAGCACGCGTTGGTCAGAAAGTAGAATTCAAGTTGCTGATCAAAAATGTGGGCGAAGAGGACGTCAACGTGCTGCCGTGTCTGGACGGTTCGAGTTCCTGCCGGCGCTTCCCGCACTTTCAGCGCGTCATCGATCCAGACCCGAAGCTTGAAGGCCTGATCTATTGCAAATTCATGAACGCCCTGGCCGCTGCTGACTTCAAGCTGCTCAAGCCGGGCGAGTCTTTTGAAGTCTGCGGGCCGAAATCGTTTGGTTCTGAAATTACCGAATGGACGCCTGTCGCGGCGGGCAAATTCGTGCTGACCTACACCTGCGATTACAGCGAACCCCTGATGGCCAAATGGATGGGCAATCCCGGAGGCGATCCCGAAGTCCCTGTGAAGGAAAAATGGCGCACGGTGCCCAAGGTCAAAGTTAGCGCAAAAATCGAAGTCGAGGTCAAGCCCTGAGTGCACGGGCGGCCTGCAATTCCATCGCTTGCCCTGCCCTAAGTCTGTCGTAGCGTTTTCCCCCTGCCACCATCCCCAACCAACCCTTTAGCCCGGAGGCCTTAGGCCCATGGACATCTCGCTTGTGTTCGACACCGAGGACTACACCAGCCCGCCCGAGTGGGGTATGGACGACATCCCCAAGTGGATGGCGGAGATCATGTCCGAAGAGGGCATCACCGGGTCCTTCCTGGTGATCGGCAACAAGGCGCGCTCGATGCGCAACCGTGGGCGCACCGATGCCATCGCCGCGATGCGCAAGCACGAGATCGGCCTGCACACGAATTTTGGCTCGGACCATCCCACGCTTACCGAATCGCAATCGCCGCACGATTGGCATGAAGCCGTCAAAGCCGCAGACGAACGCGAGACCCCGGGCCTTGTTGAACTCGGCGAAATCTTCGACACGCACATCGGTTCTGCATCCACGCATGGCGCCTCGCAGACGGCTTCGATGCACTACGTTTCCGGCACTAAGTGGAAGCTGCCCTGGCTGTACTCGTTTGCGCCGACGCCCAAGGAAAATCTGTGCTGGTACGCGGATTGTTTTCAACTGGGCCTGGCCCATGTCGGAATCAACGAAGCCAATTACAGCCAGCCCAAGAAGGTCGATGAAACCCTGGCGCGCTGGAAAACGCAGGTCGATCAGTATGCGGCGGAAGGCCGGAAGTGGATTTACGCGTTCATGGCGCACCCGCTGATGGTCCGCGCCAAGCAGTTCAATGACGCGCTGAATTACGCCGACGGCAAAAACCGCTTGCCCTGGCGCACGCCCGAAATGCGCACGCTCGAAGAAATGGAAGTCGCCAAGCAGCAGTTCCGCCGTGTGGTCCGCTGGATCGCCAAGCACCCCAAGCTCAACAACATCACGCTGTATCAGACGCAGCAGAAGTACGGACGCCGCAAGGCGCGCATCACCAAGGCGGAATTGGCCGCGTTCTGCGCACGAGCGAACGAGCATCAGGCAATCCTGACCGGCTATACGTTCAGCCCGGCCGAAGCCCTCGTCGCAGTCTGCGAAGGTTTGCTGGCGAAGAGCCTGCCCGCACACTCGCCGGTCAAGCAGGTGCTCGGCCCCGCAGGCGAAAGCGGCCGCATGCCGGACAATGCGTTGGATTGGATCGGCGGCGCCGAAGTCCGCACGCTCGCGAAGGGCGTGCTCGATACTTTCAAGAAAACCGGCATGCTGCCCAGTCACCTGCCCACGCCCAACGGCGCCGGGCGCATGGGCCTGCCCCCGGTTTATCACGTGCTGATTGCGGCGTGGGTCCAGGCGCACGCCGGCCAGAAAGAATGTCGCGTGCGTGTCCCGCACATTTGCGGGCGTTACCCGAATGGCGCCGACCGCGCCGAAGCGCAATTCCGCAGCAGTTGGCTCAACTGGCCGATTCACGACATCCACATGCCGCTTGAAAATCTGAGCCGCCATGTGCGCCTGCAGACCTGGACGTGGAAGCGCATCTACGACGGCAAGGACACGCCCCAACACGGGGATTAAAGACCCTGCCGATAACCCTTGCGGTGGACGCGGTTTGGTTGACCGCGTTCACCCTAAGATTTCTCTATTTTTTGATAGAGCCCCGAAAAATATCGGACGATACCAATCTCAGCGCGAGGTGACGGCCGTTTGCGGCCGCTTTGCGTGTGGTGGGGGAATGGCATTTTGAGGCTGCGCGAACAAGCGCGGCAGGAGGCTTCCAATGGTCGACGGCAACAGCAGCAATGACTTCGGCACGGTGATCGGCAGCGACGTTCTGATCAAGGGCGAGATCACCAGCGAAAAGGGCATCCGCATTGACGGCACGGTCGAAGGCGCCGTCAGCACCAAGACGCAGCTTCTGATCGGCAAGACCGGCCAGCTTAAAGCCGACGTCCGCGCCGCTTCGGTGCAGATCGAAGGCAAGCTCACCGGCAATACCACCGCCGAAGACGTGATGGTGGAAGCTTCCGCACAGGTCTATGGCGACTTGGCCGCGACCAAGCTGACCATCGCCGAAGGCGCGACCTTCGTCGGCAAGCTCAACATTGGGCCGGAAGTGGTGAAGGACAACATGTCCAAGCTCTCCGACAGCGTCCCGGCGTCCGTGGCTTCGCGCCTCAGCACGCTGCAGACCAGCTACGCCGGCGGCGCACGTCACTAAGCACTGGCGCTTTTAAAATTTAATAACCTTCGCCCGCGCAGCTTGATGGTGACGAGCTGCCCGGGCGTTTTTTATTTGTCGTTTGAAGTTTGCCGTGCGCTACTTCGTCGGTCCGTCGAGCTTGATCGGAGCCTGCGTGGTGGTGTGGTCCGGCTTGCCGTTCTGGTTCGCGCGCATTTTGTCGTAAAGCTTCTTCCATGCTTCCGGATCGCGACCCAGATTCTGGCCTGTGTGCGCGACCAGGAATACTTCAATCGCCTTCACCAGATCGGGATCCGGGTCCTTGAGCACCGGCGCCAGCACCGCGATGGTCTCCTCCATCGACGCCTTCCCGTCGCGCGCCGCCAATAGCCGCAACAGCGAAGTGCGCGCACGCTCTCTCAAGGCCGGGTCGACCGCGGGATCCTTGATCAGCGCGAGCAGTTTGGGGAAAATCTCGAGCACTTCCGGTTTGAGCACCTTCATGCCCAGGCGCTCGATCAGTTCAAAGGCCTTGCGATAAATCGCGAGGCTGACCGCGGGGCTTTCCTTGAAGAACTCGCACACCGCGCCCAGTCCGTCGACGTTGGGATCGGTCAGCACGGCCCACGCTGCGTCCACGGCCATGACCCGGCGCGCGCGCTCCGAGCCCGGCTCCGGAATTGCGCCGTCACCCGGATGTGCGGCCAGCCAGTCGACGTCCTGAACCAGGCCGGTCCAGACCAGCGGCGCCGACAGCAGGCCCGCTTCGCACAAAATATGCCCCGCCGCAGCCTGCAGCGCGGGCTGATCGAGGTCCTTCATGAAGGCCTCGAACTCGCCGTTCGGCGCCAGGCGCAGCAGTTCCACGATGCATTGCAGGAAATTGACGCGCTTGTCCATCTCCTGCCGCAGCATCTCGACTTTGATGTGCACTTCCGTCAGTTCGCGCTTCACGCCGTTGAGCGTAGGCGTCAGTTCCAGTTTGGCGGTCGAATCCGCGTCGGCCTTCTGCGTCAGTTCATTAAGGCGCTTGGTCAGCAGCGCTTCTTCATTCAGCGCGCGAAAGACCGCCGCGAGCAGCACACGCCCGCTGGGGTCGCGCTCGAAGCCTTGGTTTGCACGCCATGCGTTGCGCCAGAAATTCTCTAGCCCCGCCAGCAGTTGCTGCGGCGCCGGCGGCGGCACGCTGCCGGTTTCCAGCGCCAGGCTCAGCGTCTGATAGATGTGGTTGAACTTCTGCGGCCCGGCCAGCGGGTTGAGCAGCCCCGACGCCAGCTCCGAGAGGTCCGTATTGGGCACTTTCACTTGCCCGTGGTACGGCGCACCGCGGATCCAGAGCATCAGGTCCAGATTCGGATTTTGTGTGATCGCGATGCCGCGGCCGAGGTTCTTCAGCTCTTCCATCTGCTTGCGGACTTCCGTCGCGGTGCCAAAGCGCGCCTCCCATGCATCCAGGCGCTTCTCGAAGTCCTTGTACTCTTTCGAAGCCAGGTATTGCCGGTAGCTCTCGCTTGGCTTGACGATGATGTAATCCGGCGGATGCCCGCCGCCGCACGTGCCGTAGTACGATTCTTCGAAGTTCGAGGTCCCGCCGCCGTACGGGGGCGGGGAGGGCGGAGGAGGAGGCGTGGTCGTATAAGAAGGCCCGGCGTCGGTGCCGCCGCAAGACAGGCATACGCAGCACAAACCCCAGACCAACGCGAGTGCCGCAAACTTTAGCAAGCTGGTTTCCCTTGCCCCGGAGCGGGGTGTATGCATTATAGGACGCACCGCCCGGCCGGCTGTGACTTTAGATTCGTACTGCATCGGAGCGTTTCATGCAACGTTTTGTGGTGGCGATACTTATCGTCTTTTCCGCACTCCATGCTCAACTCGTCCGCGGCCTCGAAGCCGAAGTCGAAAGCCCTGCATTGTCTATATTACTGTTTCAATTTCTCCATCGTCATTGTAGTTGAACTCAACTTTGCTTTGGAGAACGATTTCGTCCATAACCGATTGCAGTTGGTTAAATTTCACCAACGCATTAAAGGCTTTGACGAGATCTTTAACATTAATGATTTCTTCGACTGCCGCCATGTATGCATTTACCACAGTTTCGATCTTATACTTTGCGACAGCCTGTGCACGAATTTTGGCACGAATCTCATCTGTTGTTTCGTCAGACTTGACGACGAATGTGATGGGAAATCGTTGGACCTTGTCGATGTCTAGAAAATACTTATTAACGTCAACTGTTTCTGTAACTTGGAAGAATCGACCCACAGGCTTCATTACAAAGTCGATACCTCCGTCATTAGCATTTGTTCGCCCAGTTTTGAAAAGAATGAGGCCTTCCTCCGAGACTGAGTCTTTCGTTTTACCAATCCAAATTTTTTCTTGAAAATACTTGGTTTTTAGAATGGCGTAGCTCACGATTTCAAAAACGCGGGCATCGACATTTGGTTTTAGTTGCTGGACAATAAAATCGATGGCCTTCCGGTGGTCGGTTTTACCTAAAGCTGCGATTTGGCGGCACGTTTCAAGGAATCCTTCGAATGCAGCTTTCTTTGTTGCAACGTAAGCATCGATTACTTCCATTACAGCACGAGCAGTATTGTAGGTATAATTCTTTCCATCTTTACGGCGAATCGTGATTTGGAGAAGGTCTTCCTGAATCCAGTACCGTTGCAATTTTACGTCGCGGACAATTAACGGTTTTCCAACCGTGAGGTAGAACTTTCTAAATTCGTCGTTCAGGCGAGAATTAAGAGCGTGGTTTTGCAATTTCGATCCAAATGGAAGTTGTCTTTGACGTTTGAGCAAATCCATGAAACGAGCGCCTTCATACTTGGAATATGGTGTTGTGGCTTTACCCTCGGCAAACCCTTTTTGGATATAATCTTCTACAATGACATATAGGGCATAGTGATTGGCGAATGCACCGCGGGCTTTTGAACCGCGATTCGCTGCCTTTGTTTTATTATTTAAGTAGCCGAATACTGCGCTTGCTTGAAAAACGTCTTCAGCGTATTCGCCAAAATGTCGCTTTAACACCGCGAGAATTTTTGAAGTAAACGAATGTTGTATGATTTCAAACTTGGGCATCGAATAGTCCCGGATGTGCTTCTTTGGCATCCCCCCGAATTCCGTTACTATTTTTACGAACGTAGGTTTTGTCGAGAGCGCGAAGTTGTTCCCCATTGAATTCGCTGGCTATTCCTAGTCGCCGCAAGCCAGTTTTAACGTAGTCCGGTTGAAGTTCGATTCCGATGGAGCGACGACCGAACTGCTGCGCAACTCCGCATGTCGTAAATGTGCCGCCAAACGGATCAAGAACAAGGTCATTGGGATTTGTGCTTGCCTTAATAATGCGCTCTAGAAGAGCCACGGGCTTCTGACTCGGATGCTCTTCGTATTCTGGCATTCGATATCGAACCCGAGGGATATACCAAGTGTTACCAGGAATTTTCG
>Ga0265314_10000573_pt1 | contig 46633 bp, 22 predicted proteins | sample 4126metaG_FD_203106 | JGI IMG/M metagenome (GOLD analysis project Ga0265314, IMG submission 203106) | Rhizosphere microbial communities from Carex aquatilis grown in University of Washington, Seatle, WA, United States - 4-1-26 metaG | ecosystem: Host-associated > Plants > Roots > Rhizosphere >... | reverse complement strand
TGCACCTTCTCCGCGTCGAAAGGGAGGGCCCGACCTCGATCGGGCGGGAACTAACTGTCCAAAGGCCGTCGCCGGATTCTCCTGGGGCTCGGCAGCGCGATGGATGGGGGAGGCATTAGATCCCTGGCTACGGCGGGCGCTGTCCGCGGAATCCTCGCGAGGCAACCGCCCCAGCGGCGACCTGCTCCCTTCCTCCTTTGGTGTCCCGACTTGAACCGTCGCGTGGCCTTTTGCCTGTCCGGGATCTTCGCTCGGGTTCGGCTGGTCATCCTGAATAGCGGGCTGTTCGGCAACCTGGAACATCGTCAGGAAGTCGCTTAGGGATCCCTTAACGAGCCGGAAGCTGCCGTCGTCCGCGATCGCGTCCAACGCTTCCTCGGCCTTTTGGGTGCCAGGCGAGGTGAAAGCCGTCTTGGAACGGCAGATGAAGAAGTAGACTTCAGAGTGCTTGAACGTGGAGGCGATATCAGGCCGACTCTCGATCATATCGAAGAGGTGATCCCGAAATTCACCCCAGTTGCTTTTAGAGTTCATGGTCATGGTTTGGGTTGGTCTGCGGATTGGTTTATGGCCGAGCACGAACGTGTAGTACTGCCCCAACCTAGCGGCGGGGAGACTGCCAGCCCCGCCGCTCGAAAGGGCGACAGCACAGGACGTGTTACTGATTTCTCAGTGTTCATATTTCGTTTACGAACCAAGCCACTCAGGTGGCTTGAGCTCTCTGCTACATGGGTAGAACAGGATTTTCGTGGGGATAACCAAAAAGAATTCGTTTAGGATGGCGTTGATACGATCGATGGCACGAAGTTAGTGGAGTCTCGGCGGCCAGATTGGCCCGCGGCGCGGGCTTCGTTACTTTGGTCCGCCTGCTGCAGTAAGAACTTTGTGCAGGCAGCGCACCGGAAGGCCCGAAGGCGAATTGCGGCCCGTCCGCCAATCTCGCATTCCAAAGGGAGAACCACGGTGAGGTGACGGCGGCGAGAGTATCGGCAAGTTAAAGCCCACAAAAGCTGCGGCCAGTGCCCGCTGAACCGAGGGCTGGGACAACTAGGCGGATGACAGATGAAAAGGCCAGGGCCGTGGTCGCCGCGTTCACTAGGTTTCCAATCACCCTCTCAACAGGTCGGCCGCAGGTTCGTTACAGGATGGCGTTAACGGCGCGGACCAAAACGTAGGCCTTGGCTAGAGCGATCCGCCGAGAAGCGCCCCGCGCCCGGCTGGCGGTGGCCACGCAGATCCACGTCGTGTCCCCGGTTCAGGTGGGCCCCAGGAGAAATGAAGGCGCACATTTCAGACGGAATGGGCGCAGACTAGATGTGTTTCGCTTGGGCGGCGGACACGTTATGCTTAACTTTTATTATCGGTTGTTCGGAATAACGAGTGCAGAAGCCACCAAAGCGCCAGTTTTAGACCTTTTAGGCGGTCACGATGTGCTTAACAAGCGGACAAATCATGCTTAACGTCCCAGCCCCGCCTCCGCCCCACCCTGCCCTCGGCCCCGATCGAAGTGCTCCATGTTCAGGCCCGACTCCTCGGCCTCAGCGGACTTCTGCCCGCCGAACTGGCCAGGACCAACCTCTTGGCTGACCATTATCTCAAACGGATTTGGGACCACTGGTGGCGCGAACGCAGTTCCTTCGAAGACGTCACCCTGCCCCGTTCCGCCTGGCGCTTGGATGGTCTTCGCCCTGCCAACCACCCCGCGCGTCGTCTCGCCCTGGCATCACACTGGCTAGCAGAGGGTGGCTGGCCCAGCCGCTTCGAACAGTGGCTCACCCAAGACGCGCCGGGCAATCGCTTACCGGGTTCTCTGCTTGCAAAGCTGCAGATCGAAAAAGACGAATTCTGGTCCTGGCATTGGACCTTTCGGGGAGCGCGACTCAGGAAAGCGCAACCCCTTCTCGGCCTGTCTCGGGCTACTGACCTGGCAATGAACGTCATCCTCCCGTGGTTATGGGTTCGGGCCACCACCGGTCAACAGGAGGCAGCTCGGCTGCGAATCGAGCAAAGGTACTTTTCATGGCCTGCCGCACAGGACAACGCCTCCCTCAGACGGGCACGCCTGCGTCTCATGGGCGCGCAGCCGATTCCCTTGCCGCGCACCGCGGCGATTCAACAGGGCTTGCTCCAGATCATGCGCGACTTCTGCGATCATTCCGACGCCCTCTGCCAAGACTGTCGCCTGCCCGCCCTGGTGAAGTCGGTGCGAGCCCCAACTCCTGCCTCGGGAGCAAACAAGCCCGGAGACGCTCCCGCTGCCGGAGGTAACTCCGAACGTGCGCCAGCTCCTTAAGCCCCATCTTCGGCCAGCTCGCGCGCAGCGCGGCGGCGGGCCGCGTAACGCTTAACCAATTCATCGGCGATGACTCCGGCGAGAATCACTGCGCCAATCACCGCGAACTCCATATGGGTAGGGATGCCCAGAATGTTGATCGCGTTGTAGAGCACCCGGAGCAGCGCGGCTCCAATGAGCACCCCAAGGATCGAACCTTCACCTCCCCTCAGGCTGCAGCCCCCCAAAACCGCAGCCGCGATTGCGTAGAGCTCGTAGAACTCACCTAGCGACGCGGGCTGGATCGAATTGACGTCGAGGGCAAACAGGATGCCTCCCAGGCACGCCAGGAGCGACGAGATCACGTAGGCCAGGATCTTCATGCGGTCGGTGTTGACCCCGCTATATCGAGCCGCCGACTCGTTCCGCCCGAGGGCCAGCAGGTAGCGCCCGTAAATAGTCCAGTTCAGAAGCACGGCGGCGAGGCCGGCGATGACCAGCATCACTAGGAAAGGAACGGGCACCGCGAAGTTGCCGCCAAGCGACACTTTGCCAATGGCGATCGAACGCAATCCCTCGTAAGCGCTCCCGAATCCCAGGCTCTGGTCATTGATCAGGTAGCGGGCAAATCCTCGATAGAGCAGCAGCCCACAAAGCGTCACCACAAATGGCTGCAGCCTCATTTTGGTGATCAGCAGCCCGTGCGCGAAACCGATCGCCAGCGAAACACCCGTTACCAAAATCAATGCGGCCGGCACACTCCAACCCTTGACCGTCAGCAGCCAAACCAGTAGCGACCCAACTAGACCAATCACCGACCCGATCGAGAGGTCGATGCCCCCGGTGATGATGACGAAGGCGACCCCAACGCTGATGATCCCAAACAGGGCAGTCCATCGCACGGTGTTCTGAATATTGTACGCGTTGATGAACTTCGGATTGAGAATGGCGGTCAACGCGCAGACGCCGACGAGCAACGCGGCGATACCGATGATTTTCTTCATGTCATTGGGCTGTGGCTAAATGCATCACCGCTTCCTCGGACAGTTCGCTCCGCCCCAACTCGCCCGCTAGCCTGCCTTCCTGCATCACGAGCACTCGATCGGACACGCCCAGGACCTCCTCCATTTCGCTCGACACGCAAAGGATCGCGGTCCCTTGTTCCACCAATTGCTCCATCAATCGATAGATCTCTTGTTTGGCCCCAACGTCGACGCCGCGAGTGGGCTCGTCGAGCAGGAGCACCCGAGGCCGGAGAGTCAGCCACTTGGCCAGCGCGACCTTCTGTTGATTGCCTCCCGAGAGGTATTGAACCAACTGTTCTTGCCCCGGCGTGCGAATGTTGAGGTCACCAATCATTTGAGCAGCCGTGCGTACCTCCTTGCCGTGGTCCAGGAACCCATGCCGCTCGCCAAAACGGAGTCCGGCTAGAGTGATATTCTCTCGCACCGCCATCTCGAGGATTACACCTTGCTCCTTCCGATCCTCAGGAACCAGGGCGATCCCCGCCCGGATCGCGTCCAAAGGATTCTCGATGATGATCCGCTTCCCATCCAGCAGGATCCTTCCACCCATTGGCGATTGAATCCCAAACAGCACCCGCATCAACTCGGTGCGGCCGGCGCCAACCAGACCCGCTAAGCCGACCACCTCTCCGGAGTGGACCGTGAAGTTCAATTCGTGGGCTGGGTGTTCCGGCGTCCGAAGACCCTGAACTTCTAGAACCGGTTGCCCGCGTTCGTGCTCGGCGCGCTGGTAAAACTGCGCCAAGTCGCGTCCCACCATCAGCTTCACCATCCGCTCGTGGGAAATGTCCGCCTTCCCTAGGGCGCCCGCATTCTGTCCATCCCGGAGCACCACCACGCGATCTGCTACCTCTCGCACCTCGCCCAACCTGTGCGAGATATACACGATACTGACCCCCTGCTCGCGCAAGTCGCGAACGACGCGGTGGAGGTTCTCCGTCTCGTGGCGGGAGAGGCTGGAGGTCGGCTCGTCCATGATCAGCAGGCGGGCGCGGGTGGCGACGGCTTTGGCGATTTCGACCATCTGCTGACATCCAAGGCTAAGATCACCTACGATCCTTCGCGGTGAACAGTCCAAGCCGATTTGCCGCAGAAGCGGGGCTGCTTCCTGGACCATACGCGCTTTGGATATCAGGCCAAACCGTCGCAGTTCCCGCCCCAGAAACAAATTGGAAGCAACATCGAGATTGTCAGCCAGCTTGAGCTCCTGGTGGATCAATGCGATCCCCAGGTCCCGGGCGTCCCTCACAGACCCAATTTGCACCGGTCTGCCTTCCAGCAAGATCTCACCGCTGTCAGGGCTCTCGATGCCTGCTAGAACCTTCATGAGCGTGCTCTTGCCAGCGCCGTTCTCGCCGATCACCGCCAGCACTTCCCCGGCGTTACAGTGGAGGCCAACTTGATGCAGCGCGCGCACCCCGGGAAAGCGCTTGCACACTCCACGCACCTCCAAAAGGGGCGTGACCGCGCGCTGGGAATCCGCCGCCATTTCGTGCCTTGGACCCGGTTACTTGCCCGCCGCTTGCTGTTTCTTCAAGTTTTCCCAGAACTCATCAACATTGGCTTTCCGAACCTCAATGATCGACACATCGAAAACGCCGTTTGCGGGCACCACCGATTTGTCGCCGTTGGCCAGGCCATTGAGGATCCGCACGGAATGATAGCCGTAAAGGTAGGGCTGCTGGCTGATCGTCCCGTGAACGTCGCCATCCTTTATCCCCTGCAACACCGCCGCGTTCTCGTCAAAACTTACGAATTTAACCTGGCCCATCTTGTGCGCGCCCTTAACCGCCTCCATGCAGGCCGGCGTGTTGTAGGCAAACAAACCAATCATGCACGCCAGATCCGGATAGGCCGAAAGCGCGTCCTCCGCATTGGCCTTGGCCCGGGAGAAATCGAAATTATCGAGGCGCGTATCAACGATCGTGTATTTGTCCCCCTTCAGTGGTTGACCAGCCGGGTCGATGGTCAACTTGTCGAGCGTTTGAGTGGGGCGATCCAACAATTCATCCACGATGCCCTGCCGGCGCTGTTGCGCATTAAGCTGCTCGAGCCTGCCTACGAAGAGCATCACCTTGCCGCCCGCTGGAATCGCCTCCTTGACCAACCGGCCGGCTGCGCGACCGGCCTTATAATTGTCCATGCCTACGAAACACAGCCGCTTGGAGCCGGGTGCATCGGAGTCTTGGGTGATCAGCGGCGCGCGGCTGCAAGCGTCGTTGATCAGGTCCACCTCGTTCTTAGCGTCGATCGGGCTGATAGCAATCCCGTCGATGCCTCTTGCCAGGACCGTCTCCACCATGCGCTTCTGGTCCACGATGCCCTTCGGTGGCATGAACACCTCGCATTCGACCCCCAGTTCCTTCTCCGCTGCGCGCACGCCCGCCACGGCCGTGTTCCAAAACGGGTCGATCCCGTTGGTAATATACGCGAACTTCTTCTTGCCCCCCTTCGCCGGCGTTGGGCTCGACGCCCCGCCGCTGCTTGAGTCGGGAGACTTTGAGCATCCGCCTGGGAAGAAAGCCAATGCCGCGGCCAGAATAAGTGGACTAATTCGATGCGTTCTCATAATGCGATGATCGTATGCTATCGGTTCTTCCGTAATCCTCAGGAGACCGTCAGCGCGCCGTTGATGCAGATGTTCTGTCCCATGACAAACGACGCCGCGTCGCTGGCCAGGAAGACAACCGCGCCTCCCACTTCGGAGGGAATCCCCATCCGCTTGGCGGGTACTCCTGCCAGGTAGGCGTCTTTGGCCTCCTTGGAGTCTTTCTCGTGACGTTCCACTGGTATCCAGCCCGGAGAAATCATGTTGACGGTTATGCCAAACGGCGCCAACTCGGTCGCGAGGCTGCGGTGAAAGCCGTTCTGGCCTCCCTTGGCGGTAACGTACGCCGTGAAGTTCGGAACCCCCCGCTGCACTACCTCCGAACCCACATTAATAATGCGGCCCCAGCGGCGTTTCTTCATCTGCGGCAACACCGCTCGCGTAAGCAGGAATGGGCTCTTGATGAAAAAGTCGATCATCCGTTGATAAAAAGCCCAATCATAATCCTCGATCGGTCGCTGGGGTTGGTCGCAGGTCGCATTCACAACCAGGATATCGATTGGCCCGAGCGTCTTGGCGATTTCTTTAACCATGCGCTCCACTTCCCCAGGGTCTGTGGCATCGCCTTTTATCAGGATGCCTCGATAACCCAAAGCCTGGAACTGGCGGAACGCCGTCTCCGCCGGCCCGGTTCGGTTGAAATAATTAAGAGCCACCGCGGCACCCGCCTGGCCGAGTGCGAAGGCGATTGCTTTGCCTAGCCCCATTGAGCTGCCGGTGACCAGCGCAACATGGCCCGCCAAAGAAAAGGGGGACAATGGGTTAGAGACGTTTGTCGGACTCATAAGTGGTGGCGCAGGCTAGCGAACGAGCCTCCGAAATGCCACCTTTTGTTTCTCCGCGTGACGCCATTTCTGATCTATGCCATGGTTCCGTGTCTTTTCGATACGACAACCTATGCCAACCCCGACCTCCCTGTCGTCGTCCCCTGGCCAACCCCGAGCCCATTCTCGCCTCGCCTTCACCCTGATCGAGTTGCTCGTCGTGATCGCTATCATCGCAATCTTGGCCAGCATGCTCCTGCCTGCGTTGGCTCGCGCTAAGGCCAAGGCGATGCAGGCCAAGTGCGCCAGCAATCAACACCAGATCAGCTTGGCCTTCGTGATGTACGCCGACGACAACCTGGAGCGGTATCCGGTTCACGACGGTTGGGCGGCCGACGGGGGCAAGTATTGGACCAACTCCGACGTCACCGGGAATGCCGCCTACTATGGTGGCAACGTGCAGGAAACCAATCGGCCCTTGAACCGCTATATCAATGCCGTGGAAAGCTTCCACTGTCCCGGCGACCGAGGCGACGCGCTCAATTCCATCGCCAAGAGCTGCTGGCAGGGCTGGGGCAATAGCTATTTGGTTGAGTGGGCAGGCGAGGCTTTCCGAGTCGAGCACGTCACGGGCGATAGCAAAGCCGCCCCATCTCTGCCCAGCGCGGTCGGAATCAAAAGCGGGCGCATTGCTGTCCGCCCGACCACCAAGATTATCCAAGGCGACTGGCCCTGGCACGCCAACCGAAGCACCACCGATCCTCGCACGCAATGGCACAACTACAAGGGCAAGCGTTACGAGAACATGCTCTTTGGAGATGGCCATGTGGAGTACTTCCATTTCCCTCCAGAGATGGACAACTGGATCAATACGGCTCCGGATGTGAACTTCAGGTGGTGGTAAGCTCCTGACGACGAGCCTCACCTCCCGACGGCAAGCACCGCCTCGATGGCTCGGCCTAAGGCCTCAGCAGTGTAGGGTTTCGCCGCCACCCCGCAGAACCCGTAGGCTTGATAATCAGACATCACGGGATCGTTCGAGTAACCGCTGGAAACAATCGCCTTCACCCGGGCATCAAGCTTCCTCAAATGCCCAAAGGCCTCCAACCCCCCCATTCCACCGGGCACCGTGAGGTCAAGAATCACCGCATCCACCGGTTCTGACCGTGCCTGACGCTGAGAGAAAATGCTCACCGCCTCCGCACCGTCATTAGCCAGCAAAACGTCGTAACCCAGGCGTTTGAGCGCGCTTTGGACCGTGCGGCGGATCATCGGCTCGTCATCCATCACCAGGATGGTGCCCCGGCCCAGTGCCGTCGGTGCCCCGCTTCCCACCGCAACCTGCGGAGCTTTGTCGGTGGCGGGAAGATAGATGTCAAAGCGCGTACCTTTGCCCAACTGCGACTCAACCGAGATCAGGCCATCGTGGCGCTTGATGATCGAGTACGCCGTCGCAAGACCCAGGCCGCTCCCCCTCTGTTTGGTAGTGAAATAGGGATCGAAAATCTTGGAAAGATGCTCGGGAGGAATGCCCAAGCCATGATCTTGCACGCCGATCCTGACGTATCTGCCGGCTGGCAAACCCAACGCGTTGCCCTCGGGAGTGTGCAAGTTCTCCGCACGGATCTCGATTGTTCCGCCCCCAGGCATCGCTTGTTCCGAGTTAAGCACCAAGTTGTGGATGACCTGGGAGATTTGGCCCTTGTCCGCCTCGATCGGCCAAAGATCGTCCGGTAGTGTGAATTCACACCGAACGTTCGAACCCGGGGTGGCAAAACGCGCCGAGTCTTGGATCAATTCCTGAAGCCTCGCCGCCCGACGCACCGGCGCGCCGCCTTTGGCGAACGTCAGGAGCTGTTGAGTCAGGTCACGGGCTCGCCAGCACGCTGTCTCCGCCAAGCCGAGCGCCTGGCGCGGCTCGCTCGATGCCGGCAGGTCCAGAGCCGCCAAGGAAATGTTCCCGATGATCGTTGTAAGAATGTTGTTGAAGTCGTGGGCGATTCCACCGGCTAGCACGCCGATCGACTCCAACTTGCCGGACTTGACTCGTTCCTCCTCCAGTTTAAGGCGTTCCGTGACGTCACGAACAACCAGGACAGCTCCGATGATCTCACCCTGGGAGTGGCGAATCGGCGCCGCCGTGTAAGCGATAAGGTGGTGATCGCCTTGGCGGGGAATCAGCCGGGCCGGCTTCGCGTGCTGAATGATTTCGCCCCCGCGCAAGGTTAGGTCAATGGGCGACTCCAGAGGCTGGTTCGTCGCTGGATCCACCAGGGTGAACACCGAGCCTGAGGGCAGTCCAGCCGCCTCGCTCTGTCCACATCCTGTCAGCTCCTCCGCCATTTCGTTCAACAAAACGATTTGGCCCCTCGTATCTGTGGTGATCACCCCGTCGCCGATCGAACGGAGCGTAACCGCTAACCGCTCCTTCTCATCTGCCAGGGCCCGATTGGAGACGCGGATCGTAGCCGCAAAATCCTCCGCTCGATGACGAGCGCGCGATTGGCTCAACGCCAGGCCGAACAATCCGAAACTGATTCCCAAACCACCCAAAAGCACAAACACGGGAAGGTTCATTTCTGGCCCGGCTTCCAGTGCGGGCAAACTGGTGAACCGCAGCGTCCAGGCGTGCTCTAGTCCTGCGAGCATCTTGGAATGCACCAATCTCGGCGGACGCCCGGAGGGGTGGTGAATTGCCCCGGGACCAGCCCCGCTGCCACTGAACAACAACTTGGCGGGATCTGGGCTCTCGCCGTCAAACACCTCGACGTTTAGCAACGCCTCTCCGCTAACCCCCATGATGTGCGTCCACACCTCGTTCGAGATGAACGATCCGAAGACGAAACCCGCGAGGTCCGCGCGCCGCTCTTCCACCGTCGCAGGCGATCGGCCGTTTCGGTAATGAGGAACGTAAAGGACGAAGCCTATCGGCTGGTTCCGACCATCCACTGTGAACAAAGGCACCTTGCCGCTGGCCGTAGGGTCGCCCGTGTCCCGGGCCACATCCATCGCTGCCCTCCGTTGGCCGTCCGAGAGCGCATCCCACCCCGAGGATCTCACCTCAGGATTGTGAAAATCCTCCAGGTAAACAACCGGGCAGTAGTTGGTACGGCCAGGTGCAAATGGGGGATTGTAACCGCTAAAACCCATGTTCCTTACTTTGCGGATGTGCGCTTCCTGTTCGGCGGCACTCACACAGCGGGCGTACCCAACGTCCAGCATCCCGGGATGGTCCGACCGCAGGTTGATGCTCGCCAAATATTGGCGAAACTCGTCCGGGACAACCCAATCGCGCACATCGAACAAACCCCGAACCCCTGTAAGGATATTCAGGTAGTAGGTGAAGTACAGTTCCATCGAGCGGGAGGTCGCTTCAACCAACTGATCGAAGTGTACTTGCTGATGACGTAAAACCTCCTGCCGTTCCCGCCAATACACCAAGCTCGTCGCGAGCATGCTGACGGCAAGGATGGCATAGGCGGCCCACGTCCGACGAACCTGCTCGGCGAACGAAAACATGCGTTTCGCCCCATACGCTAGCAGCGTGGACGGAAGGAAGGAAGCGAAGATTAGGTCCCCGTTCTTAGTTCTGCATTAAGCGCAATGAGGTGAAGGCCCCATAGCCAAATTGACCCGCTTTGTGCATTCTCCGTCCCCACCGGGTAACCAGCAACCTGGGATCTACCGGAAGCGAGCCCGAGACCTCCGCCTACGGCACATGTCCCAGAGTTGTCCTTACAAGGCCCGGCATTCCGTACGGACTAAGGGAAACAGTAATTGTTGATCTATGACTTCTATCCGTCGCCTTTGCGACCTTTCGAGCATCAGGACTTTTATCTTCAGCTGCGTGAGCTCGTCGTTGCTCACCGTTGTCGGCCTCCAGGCCGCTTCGCCACCGCCAAGCCTCGCTGGCACCATTGTCTATAGCCGCGGAGGTTCCCCGGACGGCACGGTTTGGTTCGCCTCAGGCGACGGCTCGGCGGATATCTTCGTAACCACCGGCGAATGGCCTCGCGTTTCCCACGACGGACGTTACTTATTGTTTCACCGAGGCAACCCCACCTACTCGCGTGCTGATGTCTGGGTTAGGGACCTAAGCACCGGCGTGGAGACCAAGGTTTACGCCAACAACGACTACGTCGTGTCGGCTGATTGGAGCCTCGACGCAACCCAAATCTTCTTCGACTACAGTTGTGACATCCGTCGCATGAACCGCGACGGCTCCGGCATTATCATCGTGGTCCCCGCCACCGACTGTTATGACGATGCCCCGGCGGTGAACCCTGTGGATGGTCGACTGACCTTTCATAACATCCACAGCGGCCTTTGGATCGCCGCTCCCGATGGTTCCGGCCGTACCAAGGTCGCCAACACCACCGGCGGCGCCACGCCTGAGGCCTATCCAGTCTGGTCGCCAGATGGGACCAAGCTTGCTTTCCAGCTTGGCTCCACTTACGGCGTCATCGGCGCTGACGGTTCCGGCCGAACCGACCTGCTCGGTTCTCAGGCCCTTGGGATCACCCGACCCCTCCCTGACGCTCCCGCAGCCTGGAGCGCCGACGGTCGGTGGGTCCTTTTCGGTGCCGACCTCAACGGCACCAACGGACTCTTTGCGGTGGCAGCAGATGCGAGTGGGACCGTTTTCAAGCTTCAGACCTCACCAGGAGACGACATCACCTACGTGGGCGGCGTCTATACCAATCTCCACCTGAGCGGTACGGCCAGTCTCTCCCTCTCTCTGACTCCTAGCGCCTCACCCGCGGCCGTCGGTCAAGCCTTCCAATTGATCGCTTCCGTTCGAAACGGTGGACCGGCCCCTGCCACCAACACCGTCGTCACGAATGCCCTGCCCGCCGGGCTCCGATTGGTGAACGCCACAACCAGCCAGGGTTCCGCCGCATCTGCGGCCGGCCAGGTCGTTGCCCACTTCGGCACGGTGGCCCCGGGCACGACCGCCAATCTCACTCTTACCCTGGTCGCGACCAACGCGGACTTCCTCAGCTTCAGTGCGGTCGCCAGCCAAGCCACACCAAGTCTCAACGGACCCCAAAGCGCCGCTACCACTGTGCTGGCCGTTGTCGGCACCGCCGGCGTCATCGCCCACCCCGGCGAGCGTGATTCTTACTCCTTCCACCTCGGGGCGCGCGCTCAGTACTACTTCGACAGCCTGGTGGCGGATAACTCCGGACGATGGACATTGACTGGACCCGGGGGCGTCTTGATTGACCACCGGCAGTTGCTTTACTCGGATGGTAATGAAATCGGCGACCCCTACGTCGTGCTGAATCTGGTCCCGGGGGATTATCTTCTCACCATTAACGGCGATGCCGATTCAACCCCGGTGTACGCATTCAATTTTGTGAATCTAGCCAGTGCGCCCTTGCTGACCTTAGGCTCGGATACTGTGGCCAACCTGGTACCCGGCACCAGCACCCTGATGTGGCAGTTTCCAGCCAAGGCGGGGGACCAAGTCCAATTGCACGCTCTGGGAAAAACCAACTTGAGCTATCCAAGCTGGCGTCTGGTCAACCCGTTGGGCACGGTGATCTTTCATAATAGCCTCAGTGACTCGCCCGCCCTGACTCTAGCTGGAGACGGCACCTACACCTTAATGATCGAGGGCGACATCGGCAGCACCGGTGTTGGGAGCTGCGGATTCAATGTCAGCTCCCTGGGCCATATCCCGCCCGTCCCCCCGAGCGGAACGCCGATTACCTTGGGCGCTCTCATCTCCGACAACCTCCCCGATGCCACCACCAACCACTACCAATTCACCCTGACCAACTCGGCTACACTCGTTTTCGATACCCAAACGAACCGTTGGGACATCCAATGGGAGATCACCGGACCCTTTGGCGTCGATACCGGGGTGCACAATTTCCGTGATATCGACGGTGACCGTGGCAACCCATTGCTGTTCTTACCTGCCGGATCCTACGGCATGACGGTCTGGGGCTATAACGGTGCCACTGGCCCTTATGCCTTCCGTTTGCTCAACGCGGCCGCTGCCACTCCGATTAATCGGGATACACCTGTCGCCGGCACCCTGAACCCGGCCAATGCGACCGACATGTATGCCTTCACCGTCCCCGCCGGAACTCGCCTCTTCTTGGACGCCTCAAACACCAACCGCTATGACACCTACTGGCGGCTGATCGACCCCGACGGAGGCGTGGTCTTTACCCAAGGACTCAACACCCCACAGGGACCTCTGACCCTAACCATCGCTGGCACCTATACACTGCTTATCGAGGGCGACGCCTTTGAGGCCGGGACCATGGATTACTCTTTTACCGTCCTTACCATGAACGACGGAAACCAGGCCTTGAGTCTCGGGGCCACGGTCAACGGCGCGGTTACCCAACCCGGTCAACTGCAGCACTATTCCTTCACCCTGGCCGCGCCCACGCCGATCTACGTCGACGCCCTCACCAACACCTCAGCGCTCACTTGGTCCTTGGACGGTCCAACCGGACGACTGGCCGATCGACGTGATTTCCGGAGCACCGACGGCGACCGTGGCCTTTCGACCTTTTGGCTGCCGGCGGGAGACTTTGTCATCACAGTTGCAGCCTACGGAGATCAGATCGGAAACTACTCCTTCCGCGTCTTCGCTCTGGCCAGCGCGACGCCGCTCTCCCTTGATACCCAGGTCTCTGGCACACTCAACCCGGCCAGCAAGACTGATGCTTACCGGTTCAGTTTGGCCTCTCCCACGCGGCTCTTCTTTGATACCACGCCAAACCCGCGCGGAGACGCCTACTGGCGCCTGCTCGATTCCCTCGGAACTGTCCTCTTTACCCAAAGCCTCAGTTACCCTCCCAGTCCCATGACCCTTCCTTCGGGCAGTTACACGCTGCTGATCGAAGGGGACGTCTACGAAACCGGGTCCATGGACTACTCCTTCCGGGTTGCCACCGTCCACGATGGGAACGCCTCCCTGTCCATCGGCACGACGGTCACCGGCGCAATCAGCGGTCCTGGCCAGGTGCAGCGTTACACCTTTTCACTCACGGGCACCAACTTCCTCTACTTCGACTCTCTCACGAACGTTGACTCGCTGACTTGGTCTTTGGACGGCCCTGCCGGCAACATCGTCAATCAGCGGGATTTCCGGTCCAGCGACGGCCAGCGCGGCTTCTCGGCCTTCTCGCTCATGCCCGGTGCCTATACCGTTTCCGTGGCCGGCAGCGGAGACGCTACCCGTTCCTTCAGCTTCCGACTCTTCGACCTCTCCACTGCCACCCCCATCAGTTTGGATACCCCTGTCTCGGGCACGCTTAACCCCGCCAACCGGACTGACGCCTATCGATTTACCGTCGCTGCGCCGACCCGCCTGTTCTTGGACAATCCAGCCAACGCGCGCGGAAGTGCTTACTGGCGATTGCTCGATCCTTATGGGAACCTCGTTTTCGGCCAGCAATTCAACTCCCCACAAGGCCCTCTTTCCATCTCCGCCGTGGGCACCTACACCCTCCTCATCGAAGGTGACGTCTATGAGACTGGCACCATGGATTACTCCTTCCAGATCATCTCCGTGGTCGACGGCGCACAGTCCGCCAGCCTGGGCGCGACCGTCAAGGGCGCCATCACCGAACCTGGCCAAGCCCAGCGCTTCTCCTTCACTCTCAATACCGCCAAGGAAATCTATTTTGATTCCCTCACCAACAGCCCCAACGCGGTCTGGTCGCTTGATGGGCCTACCGGCAACATCGTCAATCAGCGGCCCTTCACAGGCTCCGACGGAAACCGCGGGCTTTCCCTCCTAAACCTTCCTCCCGGCAGCTACACCATCACCGTGACCGCCTATTCAGACATCATGGGTCCGTTTAGCTTCCGCCTCTTGGACCTTGCCTCCGCTTCCCCGTTCGCCACTGATCAGGCCGTCTCGGGAACCTTAAACCCGGCTCAGAGCACCGATCTCTACCAGTTCACTGCAACTGCCGGTGACCGCTTCACCTTCCACTCCCTCGGCTCCTCCTCAGGCAACACCTTCTGGCGCCTTGTCGATCCGTTCGGCCAGGTCCTTTTCAGCACCTACGTGAACACCGACCAGGGACCCCTTACCCTCAACGCTCCCGGTCATTACACCATTTTGGTCGAGGGCGACGTCACCGCTACAGCCGGAACCCCTTATTCCTTCCAACTGATCTCTCAGGGGAACGTCCCGCCAACACCCTTCACCGGTACCCCCATCACCCTGGGCCAGATCATCCAAGGCAACTCCGCCACTAACACCGCTACCAACAGTTACACCTTCACTCTCAGTCAAGCCACCACAGTTGTCTTCGACGTCCTCTCAACTCCAGGCAACTTCTCCTGGTCCCTGCACGGCCCGCCCGGCCTGATCGTGGACCGAGCCCAATTCTATTACACCGATTCCAACGGCCAGCCAACCGTTTGGGCCCTGCCTGCTGGTAATTACGAAGTGGACATTTCTGGTGATACAGGCAGTTTCTCGTATCGGATCCTCGATCTTGCCACGGCGACACCTCTTGCACTCGGGACCCCTGTCACCGGCACCAACACACCCGCCATCGCTATGGCCTTGTACCGCTTTACTGCGACTGCGGGCCAAGCCCTCTACTTCGCCGGCAGCACACCAACCGGCTTTAACGGCACACCTCGCGTTTGGATCTTGAGTCCGTTCGGTACCCCGGCCGCCAATTTCTACGTCTACGAAAACCAAAAGTTCGCCGCCTCAGCTCCGGGCACCTACTCCGTGCTCGTCACCGAACCCCCGTACGATATTTCTGCCAGTGGAGTGTTCAGCTTCAATATCCTCCCGATCGTCAACGCCACCAATACCTTAGCCCTTGGCGCCACCATCAGCGGGACGATCTCCAGCCCGGGACAAAAACAGTTCTACACTTTTACCTTAGCCACTCGTGCGCGGCTGAGCTTCGATCTGCTGAGTTACTCGGACTCCCTGCGGATCTCACTCCTCGGACCTGACGGGCTGCATTACGACCGCAGTTACGCATACTACTTGGACTACAACGGTTCCGCGACCTTTACCGATTGTCCCGCAGGCAACTACCTGGTCACATTGGATTCCGACTCGCCGACTACGATCCCCTATCAATTCCGATTGCTCGACTCCGCCACGGCCCAGACGTTCACCCCCGGCCAACAGGTCGTGGGCACTAATGCTCCGGCCAATGCCACCGGACTCTTCGCCTTTAACGCTCTCGCGGGCAACGAGTATTTCTATTACGGCACCGGCCGCACCGGTTTCGTGAATTACCGCCCCACCTTCACTCTCTTCGGCCCTTCTGGCGAACGCGTCTTTTCTGCCGGAATTGATGACCAAACCGGCCCATTCTTCGTGCCGGAGAATGGACGCTACGTGGCGTATGTTGGAAGTCCGCCGCAGGAATCAGGTACGAACGGAACCTATGGATTCATTGTTATTCCGGTGACCAACTCCACTAACGCTATGACTCTCGGGAGCACCGTCAACAGTGCCATTTCCATCCCCGGCCAAACCCAGGCCTACACTTTCAGCCTTGGTGGACCCAGACGTGTCCATTTCGACACTCTCTCCGCTCTGACTCAATTGAATTGGAGCCTTACCGGACCGAGAGGGACGGTTGTGAACAACGGCAACGCCTATTATAGCGATACCTACGCACCGACCCCCTGGTTCGATCTCGAGGCTGGAGATTACCTTCTTACCCTCAGCATCTCAGGAGCGATGACCAACCCGATGCCTTTTCGCCTCCTCGATTTCGCCGCCGCTACACCCTTCCTGCCCGGCCAGACTGTAACCGTCCCCGTTACCCCGGCCAACGGCACCACCCTGCTCCGCTTCGACGCCCAAGCCGGCGATTCCTTCTACTTCAACTCCCTGGGTTCTAGCGGCTTCAGCTCCAGCCCCGTCATCGCCTTGAGTTCCCCTCTAGGCCAAAAACTGTTTTCAATCGCCGGAACCCAGGACCAGGACGACTTTGTAGTCCCCCAAACCGGCACCTACACGCTCCTGATCATGGGTCGTCCCGATGACACCGGAAGCGCAGGAACCTACAGTTTCAACCTCGTCCCCGTGCCGCCAGCCTCTCCCATCGCCTTGTTTAATAACCTGACGGCCCCCGATCTAATCGTTACCCAAGTGACCCCCACACCAGGCACGGGTCTGCATAGCGGACAGTCTTTGACCGTCGCCTGGCAAGTGAAGAATTCGGGCAACTCCCCCGTTGCCTCCTCGTTCACCGACCGCGTAACCGTCCGGAACCCCTCTACCGGCGAGTTGCTCGTAAACCACGTCTTCTTCGATGACGCCTCAGTCAACGGACCCCTAAACCCGGGTACGACCCGTAACCGATCGGTCGGTATCCAACTGCCCGATGGTCCCAGCGCGTCCGGCAATCTCGAGGTCGCTGTCACCACCGATGCCCTCAACAACGTTCAAGAACAAAACGCTGACGGCACTGCCGAAGCCAACAACAGTCTGACCACCGGCATCACGGTCGCCTTGGCACCCTACCCTGACCTTCGCGTCACCAAGGTAACGGCTTCCCCCGCCGGAAACTGGTCGCCAGGCGCCACGGTAACCGTCACTTGGGTGTTGTCTAACGCCGGTTCTGGCCCTGCCAAAGGCCCGTGGACTGATTCGTTAGCGGTGCGAAACGTCAGTACCAGTCATTTGCTGGCCAGCTTCGCGACCAATGAAACCGCCGCCGCCTTTGCCCCAGGTGCCTCCTTGACCAACTCCACCCAAGTGGTCCTCCCCAACGATGCCAATGCCTATGGCCAAATCGAGTTCGACCTGACCACCGACAGCGGCAACGACGTTTTCGAATACCTCGCCGGCATCGATGCCGAGGCCAATAACGTGAATAGCCTCGTGGTCTTGAATCTCGCACCCGGCCTCACCCTCTCTGTCTCTACCAATCGCATTCCTGAAGGAGGCAGCCTCACTGCGACCGTTCAACGACAACCAGTAAGCTCCCAGCCCCTGACGGTCATCCTCTCGAGCAGCGACCAAACCCGTCTCTCAGCCCCCGGCACCGTCACCATAGCGGCCAACAGCGCCTCCGCTACCTTCCCGGTGACCGCCCCGGACGATACCTACGTCGAAGGCACCAATACCTTCACCTTGACCGCCAGCGCCGCCGGGTTCAATCCCGGCGCGGCCTCCGTGACCGTTGAGGAACATGACTTCCCCACCGTGACGCTCAGTTTGGCGGCCCACACTATCAGTGAGGCCGCAGGCCCCAACGCCACGAGCGCCACCTTGACGCGTTCCATCGTAACCTCACACACCCTGATAGTCTCCCTAACCAGCGGCAACCCCGCCGCAGTCCACGTCCCCAGCGTTGTTGTCATCCCTGCCAATCAAGCCTCGGCGAGCTTCCCGATCGCCGTGGTCGATGACGGAATCGTTACCGGCACTCGCGCCGTGGCCATCGGGGGTTCGATCCTCGACGACATCACCCAGCAACCGCTGGCGCCGATCGTTCCCGATGTGCTTTCCGTCACCGATGCGGACGGCCCGACTCTCCAACTGCAGTTGGCCTCCACTCTCGTGCGCGAGGGCTTGAGCCCAGCCACTACGGCCACCGTTACCCGCAACACCGATACCAGCGCGGCCCTCGTCGTCACTGTAAGTTCTAGCGATACCGACGCCGCCACAGCCCCTGCCACCGTGACCATTCCTGCCGGCAGCGCTTCAGCCACCTTCCCGGTAGCCTCCATCTTCGATGCCAGCAAGTCGGGCAATCGCCCCGCTACCTTAACCGCTTCGGCGTCCGGATTTACCGCCGGAACCGCGGTCTTGATTGTCACCGACGTCAATCTCCCTGACTTGGTGGTCTCCAGCATTTCCTTCCCAACCAACGGCGTCACCGGCGGCACCCTGCCCGTCACCTTCCGTTTGGAGAATCGGGGCCTAAAGGCCACCACGAATAGTTTCTCCCAGCGCGTATTCATCTCCACTGACAATCTCGCCGGCGGCGACGTAGTCTCGGGACAAGTCCAGTTCTCCGGATCCCTGCCCGCAGGCCAATTCGTGGACCAGACTGCCAACATCACCCTTCCAACCACACCCGGCACTTACTGGTTCGTAGTCGTTGCGGACGTCAACAACGAGGTCGTCGAAGTCCTTAAGGACAACAACACCACCGTCTCGACTCGCGCAGTTAACCTCCAGCCAAACTACACCGCCTCCGTCTCCACCACCGTCCACTCCCAACTCGCCGGTCAACCGGTGCCCCTCACTGGCCAGGCCACTCTCGCGGGTGGAGGCGCCGCCGCTTTTGTGCCCGTGACGGTCCACATCGAGGTCCGGGGCATCCATCGCACACTGGACGTCGTGACTGACGGCAATGGCCGGTTCAACGCCGTCTTTACCCCCCTCCCCACCGAGGCAGGCCATTACCACATCGCAGCCTCCTACCCCGGTCTCCCGATGCCCGCCGCTCAGGGCGACTTTGTTCTCCTAGGTTTCCAGATCAATCCGGTCGGCTTGATCACCGTGGTCCAAGGCAGCAGCACCACCAATAGCACCCTCATCAACAACCTGAGCGAAGTGCCCCTCACCGGCCTCACCGTCGAAGTTGTGACCAACCATCACAGCCTCTCGGTCAGCGCCAGTCTCGACACCAACAACCTGGCGGGCAATGGACAAGCCACTCTGACCTTCGTCGTCACCACTGTGGATAGTAGCGCGATTCAGAGTCCCGTTGTCCTCCAAGTCACCAGTGCCGAGGGCGCCTCGGAAACCTTGGTCGTGACTGTGCGGCAACAACTCCTGACCCCCACCTTGGCCGCCACTCCATCCTCGCTCGCCTCCGGAATGGTCCGTGGCCGGCAAACGACCACTACGTTCAAAGTCACCAACAATGGCGGTATCGATACCGGCCATCTGGAGATCCTCACTCCTAACGTCCCCTGGCTCTCTGTCACCGCTCCCGCTCAAATCGATTCGCTGCCTCCTGGTAGCAACACCGTCGTGACCGTCCTTCTCACCCCGGCTCCGGACCTCCCGCTTGGCGACTACAATGGAAGCCTCGTCTTGCGCAGCACTAATTCCGGGTTGTCGGTCCCCTATTCGTTCGTGGCCGTTTCCGACCAGAAGGGTGACCTGAGCATCACCGTCGAGGACGAATACACCTACTTCGCCGCTGGTGGACCCCACGTAACCAACGCCTTGATCGTTTTGACCGACGCCCTCACCGGCGTGAAGACCGCGACCAATCAGACCGACGCCAACGGTGTCGCCCTCTTCCATAACCTCATCGAAGCCACCTACGTTGCCGACGTCACCGCAGATGCTCATACCGGCAACCGCGGGACCATTGCTGTGGTCGCGGGCACCCTCACCTCCAAGACCGTCTTCCTCCCACGCGAGACCGTTCACTACACCTTCACCGTCCAGCCCACCACCGTGCAGGATCAGTACACCCTGCAAGTGGACAGCACGTTCGAAACCCAGGTGCCCATCCCCGTGGTCACGGTAGATCCGCCTTCAATCGATCTGTCCAGTTACCAAGGGACGGAATTCCAATTCCAGATCACCGTCGCCAACCACGGATTGATTGCGGCCGATAGCGTCAAAATCAACCTACCTTCCGCTGAGCACCTCCAGCTCACCCCGCTCATCACGGATTTGGGCAAACTCCCCGCTAACTCCTCTCTCACTATCCCCATCCTCGCCAAGCGCCTCCTTCCGCCGCCCGTCTCCACTCAAAGCAAGGTCGGGCTCGCCGATTACAACAGCGGAACCTGCTCGGTGACCGGCAGCATGCTCTGGAACTACCTTTGCGGCCCCAATGTGGTCGACAAAAGCACCGCCTTCTACGCCTTCGATTCTACGGGCTGCGACTTGGTCGCCCTCTACCGTCAGGTCTATGACTTAGTTCCGGACGCCGGTGGCGGCGGTGGCGGCGGTGGCGGCACTCTCACCTCGGACGGCTTCTTCGATTATCTCGAACAACTCAACCCCGTCACCGATTTCGAGGCGCCACCGGGCTATCATTTCCAATGCAAAGCCTCCCCGCCCGTGACCGCCAGCGTTGGAGGGCGCACCTATCCTGCAAGCCGCCCGGGAGTCGGACTCCAGTCCGTCCCGCCTTCCACCAACCTGGTCTGCGCCAAAGTCACACTTCGGTTAGACCAGCGCGCGGTCCTCACTCGCGACGCCTTTAAAGCCACCCTGGATCTGGGCAACGACACTCCCGACCCGTTGTCCAAAGTCCTCGTCAACTTGGAGATCAAGGATCAAAACAGCCAAGTGGCCAACAGCATCTTCGGTGTCCAGGTCTCTAGCGTCACAGGATTCTCCGGCATAGACGGCACCGGAACGTTGCCCGGCCAGAGCCAGGGCACGGCCTCCTGGATTTTGGTCCCCACCTTGGATGCCTCCCCGACCAACGGGTCCACCCTCTATCTGGTGGGCGGCACCCTCAGCTACAGCCAAAACGGCATCCAGGTCACCGTCCCGATCGCGCCTGCGCCGATCCAAGTGTTTCCGCAGCCAGAGCTAATCGTCCGCTATTTCCATGACCGCGATGTCTTTGCCGACGATCCCTTCACTCCTCAAATCGAGCCCAGCATCCCCTACTCATTGGCGGCGCAGATCCTCAACGTTGGCTACGGCGCGGCACGCAACCTCAAGCTGGCCAGCGGCAAACCGGAGATCGTTGATAACATCAAAGGCCTTCTCATTGACTTCAAAACCATCGGCACTCAGCTGGAGAATACCCAGCTCTCCCCCAGCCTTGACGTGGACTTCGGCCAAATCGACCCCGGCACCAACCGCATCGCCCGCTGGCTCTTCCAGTCCTCCGTTCAAGGCAGCTTCACCAACTTCTCCGCCTCCTTCCAGCAAGTGGATAATTTCGGCAACCCGCGAACCTCCCTGCTCCGGAAGGTCGAAATCCATGAGCTAAGCCACATCGTCGATGCCAGCGGCCCCTTCGAGGATTACCGGCCAGATTTTCTCGCCGTCAATACCCCGGGCTCCGACCACTATCCCGATACCCTCTATCTCAGCGACGGCACAACCAACCCCGTGACCGTTGTAACGGATGTCGGCCTCAGTGGCACCGTTTCGGATACCAACAAGCAAGTCACCGTCACCGCCAACGTGGCGGCGGGGTTTGTCTACTTCCGCCTGCCCGACCCGGCCGGTAGCAACGCGTTTACCCTGACCAGAGTTCTGCGCGGGGATGGAACCGACTTGGGCGTCGGCACCAACGCCTGGACCACCGACCGCTTCTTCCGCGGCGGCGACCTACGCCCCATCTACACCAACCAGGTTCACCTCTTCGACTATAACAGCAGCGGGACCTATACTCTGATCTACACCCCCACTGGCGCGCCCCCCGCCGATACTACTCCGCCAACCAGCTCCGTGGCCGCCTTGCCCGCAAATAGTTCGCAGCAATTCACCGTGAACTGGAGCGGCTCCGACGCCGGGACCGGCATCGCTTACTACGACATCTATTTGTCCGTCAATAGCGGTCCGTTCTCCAAGTGGCTGTCACAGACCACCCTCAACGGCTCGCTCTACGACGGCCAGATCGGCTCGCACTACGCCTTCTACAGCGTCGCTACCGACGTCGCCGGAAACGTTGAAACGGCCCCGGCCTCGGCCCAGGCCCAGACCACCGTCAGCGTCGTCAACACCCCGCCCACCATCTCCCTGGGACCCAAACAAACCATCAGTCAAGGCGACACCCTCACTTTGACCTCGCAGGTCCACGATAGCGATCTGCCAGCGCAAACCTTCTCCTTTGATCTCCTGGCCGCTCCCGCGGGCGTCCTGCTGAATCCTAACACCGGCTCCCTCATTTGGGTAACCAGTGTGGCCGATGGCCCCTCCACCAACTCCATCCAGGTCCGTGTGACCGATAGCGGCACGCCGCCGCTCAGCGCAACGGGGGTCGTCAGTGTGGTCGTCCGCTCGGTCAACACCGCCCCCTCCCTCGCCCCCATCGCTGACCAGGTGGTCAAACAAGGGGACCGCCTCACGGTCGCCGTCGGTGCTACCGATACTGATCAGCCGGCTCAAACGCTGTCGTTCGCTCTGGCTCCCGGCGCTCCATCAGGCGCCACCATCGACCCGGCGACCGGAATCTTCACTTGGCAGCCCGCCTTCTTCGGCGGGCCGTCCACCAACCAAATCACCGTGACCGTTACCGACAACGGCTCGCCTCCGCTTAGCGCCAGCCGAACCTTCACCGTCGTTGTGCGCAAGGCCGCTGCTGCGATCACTCTCACCGCCGGTAGGACGAACGTCGTTGCTGGTGCCTCCTCCTCTGTGCCCCTCTCGTTGGAGGCTGACACCGACCTCACCGACCTCACCTTCACGCTCCAAATGCCTACCAATTACCTCAGCCAGCTCGCCCTCCAAGGCCTGGCGTCGGATGTCGTCTCCGCATCGCTTGCCCCGACGGACGCCACTCACTCGCAGATTCATTTCACCTTGGCTGGCACTGCGGTCAATGCGAAGCGGCAGCTAGGTGTGCTTTCGTTCACCGCCCTGGCCACCGCTCATTCCGGAAACGTGCCGCTAACCATCGGAACCGTGGCCGGGCATTCAACCTTGCATACTTATGACACCGGTGTCGGCCAGGACGGACTCGTGGTCGTCGTCGGTGCCGAGCCCGTCTTGTTGGCACTTCCAGCCCCTTCGCCGACCCTGGTCCTCTTCGGCACCCCGGGCACCGCTTACCAAATCGACAGCAGCCCCACCATCGCGCCGGTAGCGGTCTGGAGCCTGTACCAGAAGATAACCCTAAGCACCAACTCACATTCGTTCTCGATCGACCCTTCGGCCGGCACAATCTATTTCCGCGCCCTGAAACCGTAATCCGCCCTCGCGGGCTGCGGTCGTCCGGGGACGACCGCAGCAAGCTCGGAGCATCAGGTCGCGTCTCACGCCCTCCCGCGTGCGGCCTCACCCCTAGGCTCGACTCGCCTGGACGCGGTACGCCGGGCGCGGCGCTTGGCAACCAAAAAGCGCCACCCATCTCCTAGCCCGCTCCCCTCCCTCATTCTCGAAATCACCGAGAGCGCTTGTGTTTGCCCGAGGATTGGTCCAAATATCGGCGGTGATCAGGCCCCAAACGCTGCGGTGGCCACCCGCCAACTATGTTCGCGGGGGCAGGAACCCGTGAAGACGTTCATTAAGCGTTGGCTTATCAACACCCTGGCCGTGTTGGTCGCCGCGTATGTTGTCAAAGGCATCCACTACGACACCGTGGAGGCCCTGTTCGTCGCCTCCTTGCTCCTGGGCATCCTCAACACTTTCATCCGCCCGGTGATCATGCTGCTTTCCCTGCCTTTGCTGCTGTTCACCCTGGGGCTCTTCATGCTCTTCATCAACGCCGCCATGCTCTACTTCGTCGGACAGGTGGTGAAGGCCTTCCACGTAGACAGCTTTTGGGCGGCATTTTGGGGCGCGCTGCTCATCAGCATTGTCTCTTCGCTGATCAACGTCCTAACCGGGACCGAAAAGGCCTCCATCCGGGTAAGCCGTGGCCGTCGCCCAAACCAAGGGACTAACCAGGACAAAGGCGGCGGCCCGGTAATCGACGTCTAACTCCTACAACTGCGAGCGCAGCGGGCTCAGCAGAATCTCGAGCATTTTGTTCACCATTCCCCTTCCCTTCCACTCGTCGTAGCTGACCTCGTGGGCCATTGACTTGTCCTGCTCGAACATCCGTATTTGATCCGCCGCAAAGTCCGCCGAATAGATGTTCAGGTTGGCTTCGTCATTCAGCCGAAACGACCGGTTGTCAAAATTCGCTGAACCCACCGAGACCCATACGTCGTCCACAATCATCATCTTGCAGTGGTACATCGTGGGATTGTACTCGTAAATTCTCACCCCGGCCCTCAGCAAGGGCCCCCACCGCGCCCGCGAAGCATGCCTTACCATCGGAGCGTCTGTCTTAGCCCCCGGCAAGATAATCTCGACGTTCACCCCACGACGCCGAGCGTCAATCAGTTCCTCGTTGGTCAGCGCTCCGGGCACGAAGTACGACGCCGACAATCGAATATTCTTGCGAGCCGCGGCGATCGATAGCAGGTACATGAGTCGCACGCTCTCCGTCCCCTCCCGCGGCGAACTCCGGAAAACCTGTGCATAATCGTTGCCTGCTGGTTCGAGGTCAGGGAAATAGTCATAACCGTCAAGCACGCGGGTGCTCGTCTTGGTCCAGTTATCCATGAACGCAGCCTGCATCTGGCCCACGGCGGGTCCCTCGAGCCGGAACATGTTGTCCCGCCAATGCGTCGGCGCATCGGCGTTCCCCAGCCAAATGTCAGCCAATCCCGCTCCACCGGTGAATCCCACCTTGCCGTCGACTACCAGCAGTTTGCGGTGATCCCGGTGGTTAATCCGTGCGAGATTATACCACACCAGTGGGTTGTATTTCTCTATCTCGACCCCTGCGTCGCGCATGATCGCCAGGTGACTCGGATTGAGCTTGCGCGCTCCCACCCAATCCATAATCACGTGAACCCTTACCCCCGCCCTGGATCGCTCGGCCAACGCCTCCGCAAAATCCGTCCCAACCTGTCCCGACCAATAGATGTAGGTCTCGAGCGTGATGGATTTTTGTGCGCTGCGAACCGCCGCCAGCATAGCCGGGAAAATCTGATCCCCGTTGTAATAGGCCGTCACTTTGTTGCTGGGGAGGATGCCTGGCCCTACCAGCAGTCCCATCGACCGCAGAAACTGCGGGTCATCCACTCCATACTGATGTTCAAGCTGGTACTGGATGCCCTTGCCATGAAACGTCGAGCAGCCGCTGCTCAGGGCGATCAGGGCAACGCCCAACAGCCCAATCACGGCTGCTTGGCGCCAAAACAACTTCGGGCCACCACGCATCGAGATCGGATTCTATCGGTGCTTTCCCGATTGCCAATCCAGAACCGTCCGCCAGAACCGTGCGCCTCCTCCTGACCAGAAATCCAAATTGTCCCGCAGCGTTAGGGCCGACGGTCCCCTGCCAGTCGGCCACCACCTGAAATGGCTCTGGTATGTGAGGTTTCGTTCCGGGCGTAACCCCGATTCGAAGGGCTTTACCACCGCCGGCCAGCCCTGCCGCCACCTTGGCCCTTCGGATAAAACGGGCCCCCGCCACATGGCCGTCCCAACCGTTTTCCAACCTGCATCTGCCCCCTCCTACCGTGCATTTGACTTTAACCCGTCGCCCATTTGGCCTATGAACACCTCGTCCATGCACTGCATTTCAATCCTTCGGTCCATCCTCATCTCGCTCTTCCTGACCGGTGCGCTCACGGTCTCCGCTGGTGAGCCCGACAAATTCGCCCTAAAAGACGGGCAAACCGTGGTGTTCGTCGGCGACAGCAACACCTACGCCGACCAGTTTATCCAATACCTCGATGCCTATCTCTTCACGCGGTTCCCCGATAAACACTTTCATTTGATCAATCGGGGCATGCCCAGCGAGACCGTTGCGGGTACGAGCGAACCGACCCACCAACCGCCCCGTCCCGACCTCCATACCCGCTTCTCCCGTACGGTCCCGCCGCTGAATCCTGATCTGGTGGTGGCCTGCTACGGAATGAACGACGGCATCTACCTGCCCCCAAACGAGGAAACTTTCGCCAAGTACCGCGACGGAATCGAATGGTTGATCATGAGCGTCCGCCAGGAGACCCACGCCAGCCTCACGCTCCTGACGCCGCCGCCCTTCGATCCCCTCCCCTACGAATCCAAACCTGTGACCGACCCGCCCGACTGGCGTCGCCCAGCCTCCGATTACGACAGCACGCTCACTCAATTCTCCAAATGGTTGCTGACCTGGCGCAAGGAAGGCATGAAGGTCGTGGACATCCACCTGGCGGTCCACGAACTCCTGCGCGCCCGAAGACTCACCGAACCTCAGTTTATCCTCGCCTCCGATGGAGTCCACCTGGGTCCCACCGGCCACTGGTTGATGGCACAGGAGATTCTCCGGGCGTGGCGCGCCCCTTCCCTGGTCGCCAAAGCCTCCGTCAGCGTATCCACAGGAAAGGCCAGTCCCGGCATTTCAAACTTCAATGGGATCGCCGCTGGCCCCATCAGCTTTGATTGGGCGCATCCTCTGCCCATGCCTCTGGACCCCAACTGGGACACCAACATGCTCGTCCTCGCCGACACCACCAGTCGGTTCGACCGCCTAACCCTGCGCGTGGCCGGGCTCCGGGCTCCTCGTTACATCCTCCGGGCCGCCGGTGTCACGGTGGCTACCCTCGACAAAGAAATGATCGAAGCCGGACTGGATCTCAATCGATACCCCGCCTTCCCTGACTTCGACGCCTCTCGTGAGGTCCTCACACTGGTCCAAAAGCGCCGGCTGATCCTGCGCGACGTCTGGGTCCGGAGCGATCCGCATCCCAGGCTGGCAGGAATGGCCGAGGCCACGGTGACAACCTTGGAAGACGCCGATGCTTTGGAGACGCGCATCCGCCAACTTTGTCAGCCCCCGCCGATGCGCATCGAGCTCATCCCCGCCGGGCCGTAACTGCGCGCGGCATTTATGCCGCCTCCCTCCAAGACCGGTGCGCGGCATTCATGCCGCCTCACCCCCACGATTGCCCCAGCGCGTTGCGAACCCCGCACGCGTGCATCCCCGAACGTCCCCTCCGATCCCGGTGCGCGTCATTCATGCCGTCCCCAAAAACAACTCACCCCTAAAAATCTCCATCTCACCCCATATTCCTGCTTCGAAAGCGACCCTTTCCGCCACTTCATCCCAGCGGGCCTTCCCGACCAAAGCTTATCGGGTATTTAATGCATTCTTGTAATATCCACTCTGAATGGTCCAACCATCTAGTCCTTCTGATGAGCCCGCCCCTCAGCCGGCTCCGCCCCGGCGCAAATACGTCCGCGCCGTCGGCCCACGTCTGCGGTTACTCCTTTATTCCATCTTCGGATTGGTAGCCGTTCTGGGGGCGAACTCGGCCTATCTGTCCAGCATCACCCTAATGGAATGGTGGAAGGGGCTCTCCTACCAGAACTACTTCTATCAGTATATGTTCCTGGCCCATCTGGTGCTCGGATTGTTGCTGGTGGTCCCGTTCCTCGTCTTCTGCGTCATTCATATCATCAAGGCTTGGGATCGGCCCAACCGCCGAGCGGTCCGCGTGGGCTATCTCTTGTTCGCCGTCAGTCTCGTGCTCCTCATTTCGGGAATCGCCCTGATGCGCGTGGAGGGCTTCGAAATCAAAAATCCCAACCTGCGCTCCCTCAGCTACTGGTTGCACATCATCACTCCCCTCCTGGTGATCTGGCTTTACATCCTCCACCGTTTGGCGGGTCCTAGGATCAAATGGAAAGTGGGGCTCGGCTGGGCGGCTGCCGTCGGTGTCATCGTGGCCGCCATGGTCGCCCTCCACGCCCAGGACCCGCGCAAATGGAATGTCGTTGGCCCCAAGGAGGGTGAAAAGTACTTCTTCCCATCCTTGGCCCGAACCACCACCGCCAAGTTCATTCCCGCACGCACGCTGATGATGGACGACTACTGCCTGGAGTGCCACACCGACGCCTACAAAGGCTGGTTCCACAGCGCCCACCACTTCAGCTCTTTCAACAATCCACCCTACCTCTTCAGTGTGAAGGAGACTCGCCAGGTCGCCCTCAAGCGCGATGGCAACGTCAAAGGCGCGCGCTGGTGCGCCGGCTGCCACGACCCCGTGCCGTTCTTCAGCGGCGCTTTCGATGATCCGAACTTCGACCTCGAGAAACACCCCACCTCCCAAGCCGGGATCACCTGCACGGCCTGCCATTCCATCGTCAACGTCAATAGTACCGTGGGGAACGCCGATTACACCATCGAAGAGCCCATCCATTACCCTTTCGCCTTCAGCACCAATCGCGTCTTGGCCTTCCTCAACCGGCAGATGGTCAAGGCCAAGCCGGAGTTCCACAAAAAGACCTTCCTTAAGCCGTTGCACAAGACCGCCGAGTTCTGCTCCACCTGCCATAAGGTCAACATTCCCTATGAGCTCAACCACTACAAAGAGTGGTTGCGTGGCCAGAACCACTACGACACCTACCTGCTAAGTGGTGTTTCCGGCCATGGCGCGCGCAGCTTCTACTACCCTGACCAGGCCAAGCAGAACTGTTCGGCTTGCCACATGCCCTTGACGCCCTCCAGCGATTTTGGCGCCAAATTCTTCAACCCCACCAACCAGGTGTTGAGCATCCACAACCACCTCTTCCCGGGTGGCAATACCGGCATCCCCGCCCTCCGCGGTCAACCTGAGATCGTCAAGGCCGAACAGAACTTCCTGAAAGACACAGTGCGCGTCGACATCTTTGGCCTGCGCGAAGGTGGCACGGTCGACGGCCTGCTCTTGGCGCCTCTCCGGCCAAAAACGCCAGCCCTTAAACCAGGCAAAACCTATCTTCTCGAAGTTGTCCTGCGCACCCTCAAGCTCGGCCACCCTTTTACCCAGGGGACTGTGGATTCCAACGAAGTCTGGGTCGACGCGCGCGTCGCCAGCAATGGACACACCATCGGGCGCAACGGCGGCCTGGGTGCGGCCAACGAGGTGGATCCTTGGTCCCACTTCATTAACGTCTATATGCTCGACAAGGATGGCAACCGCATCGACCGTCGCAACCCCCAAGACATCTTCACTCCCCTCTATAACCACCAAATCCCCCCCGGAGCAGCCCAAGTCGCACACTACACCTTCACCGTGCCGCCCGATGCCAATGCGCCAATTGAAATCTCGGTAAAACTTCAATATCGCAAATTCGATACCCGGTACATGCAATTCGTTTACGGCCCTGCCTACTCGAACGCATTGCCCATCACCACGATCGCCAGCGACCAGCTTGTCCTGCCCGTGGAGGGTGGAATGGCGGCGCCATCCCTGCCTGCGTCGGCCATCCCAGAGTGGCAGCGCTGGAACGACTACGGAATTGGACTCTTCCTCGAAGGCGACAAAGGCAGCGAAAAAGGCGAATTAATCCAAGCTTCTCAGGCCTTCGCCCAAGTGGAGAAGTTGGGCCGCGCCGACGGCCCGCTCAATCTGGCTCGCGTCTATTTCAAGGAAGGCCGCCTCGACGATACTGTGGCGGCACTCCAGCGCGCGGGCAAGTTCACCCCGCCTGCTCCCCGCTGGGTCGTGGCCTGGCTCGACGGCCTGGTCAACAAGCAGAACGGCTTCCTGGACCAATCCATCGCCGCCCACCGCGGCATCCTCGAGGACCATGACCCCGCCCTTGAGAGCCGCGGCTTCGACTTCAGCAAAGATTACGAAGTCATCGATGAACTCGGCCAGACCCTCGTCGAACGCGCCAAAATGGAACATGATGACCCCGCCCGACGCCGCCAGTTCCTCGAAGAGGCTCGTGACCGCTTTGAGGCGGCTGTCAAACTGGACCCCGAAAACCTTGCCGCGCACTACAACCTGGCCCTGATCTACGAGCAGTTCGGAGATCAAGCTCGCGCGGAGAACCATCGCCGCCTCCACGAGCGCTACCGCCCCGACGACAACGCTCGAGACCGTGCTATCACTATCGAGCGCCGACGCAACCCCGCAGCCGACCACGCCGCTCAGGCAACCGTGATCTACCCATTGCAGCGACCCGGCGCCCCCGAACTCCCCCCGGCCGCCTATTCCAAGTCCCTCAGCCGCAACTAACGCGAGCGAGCCGCGCGGCCCTACTCACCGCCCATCCCGCTAACTTGACCATGAATTCCCCCAAACCGCCCCGCGAAAACACCCCCTCTCGCCCCCCCCGGGATCTCCCTCCGTCTGCCGACGCAGACCCGGGTGAGGAGGTCGCCCACTACGACGACGCCGTTATCGGGCGCGCCTTTAAATGGTCCCTCGCCGTCCTCCTCTTGATCGTGGCCGGCGCTGCCGGCGGGTTTTACTGGGCGACCCGACGCCCCGCTGCCGCCGCTCCCCAGGTGACCCATCTCGCCCCTCCCACTGTCCCGCCTAGCCTCATCGCTCAGATCCCGGTCGCACGATTCACTGATGTCACTGCGTCCTCGGGCATCACCTTCTCGCACAACAACGGCGCCTATGGCGAAAAACTCCTCCCCGAAACTATGGGTGGTGGAGTCGCGTTCCTGGATTTCGATAATGATGGCGCCCAGGATATCCTGTTCATCAACTCGACCTACTGGCCTGGTCACCTCCCCGCCGGAAAACAACCCACCACGCTGGCCCTCTACCACAACGCGGGTAACGCCCACTTTACCGACGTGACCGCAGGCTCGGGCCTGGACATCAGCCTCTACGGCATGGGCGTCGCCGTCGGAGACTACGACAACGACGGCCTGGTCGACGTGTTCGTTACCGCGGTCGGTGGCAACCATCTGTTCCGAAACCTCGGCGCGGGCAAGTTTAAGGACGTCACCAAAGAGGCCGGTGTAGAAGGCTCCGGCGAGGATTGGAGCACGGGTTGCACCTGGTTTGATTTCGACAACGACGGTAAACTCGATCTCTTCGTCTGCAACTACGTGCGTTGGAGCAAGGAAATCGACCTTGAAGTCGGCTACAAGCTCGTCGGCATCGGACGCGCCTATGGCCAGCCCCGCGACTTTCCCGGCACCTACCCAGTGTTGTACCATAATGAGGGCAGCGGCCACTTCCGCGACGTCTCCGCCACGGCTGGTATCCAGGTCAAAAACCCCGTCACCGGCGTCCCTTCCGCCAAATCCCTCAGCGTCGTGCCCGTCGACCTCGATAACGACGGTTGGTTGGACCTCGTCGTCGCCAACGATACGGTCCAAAACTACGTCTTCCACAATGAACGAAACGGCACCTTTAAGGAAATCGGCGCCGCCTCCGCCATCGCCTTTGATAACTACGGCCAGACCCGCGGCGCCATGGGTATCGACGCCGCTCGCTTCCGCAACACCGACGAGCTGGGCATCGCCATCGGCAACTTCGCCAACGAGATGACCGCCCTCTATGTCTCCCAGCCTAAGCCTCTCACCTTCGCCGATGAGGCCATCACCGAAGGTATCGGCCCGGCCAGCCGGCTCTTGCTTAAATTCGGCTTGTTCTTCTTCGACTACGACCTCGATGGCCGCCTCGACGTGCTCACCGCCAACGGACACCTCGAAAGCGAAATCAGCAAGGTCCAGGAATCACAAACCTACGCTCAACCTGCTCAACTCTTTTGGAACTCTGGCGGAAACAAAGGACCTCGCTTCGTCTCCGCGCCGGCATCCAAATGCGGCGATGACCTGTTCAAACCCATCGTCGGACGCGGCTCAGCATTCGCGGACATCGATGGCGACGGCGATCTGGATGTCTTGCTCATGCAAACCGGCGGACCGCCGTTGCTCCTGCGCAACGACCAGAAACTCGGCAACCACTGGTTGCGCCTCAAGCTGATTGGCACCGCCAGCAACCGCGACGCCATCGGCGCCGAAATCAAAGTCCGAGTCGGAAATCAGAACCTCTGGCGCACCGTCATGCCCACCCGCAGCTACCTGTCCCAATCCGAGCTGCCCGTCACCTTCGGCCTCGGACAAAGCGAGAAAGCCGACCGCGTGGAGATCCGCTGGCCTTCCGGCAAAGTCCAAGCCGTCACCAACCTCAAGTTGGACGCCCTGAATGTCGTCACGGAGGAGAAATAGCCAAGCGACTTCCCCCTTGATCGCGTTACTTTCCCGTGCTCGCTATGTCGGTGTAGAAGGCAATGTTGTCCAGCTCCACCTTGAAGTCCGTGGCTTCCCCCGAAGAAGCGCCGGCCATGAACCCACCCCCCTTTGACATCGCTCGCCGACCACGGAACTTAGGTTCCAAAACACGCAGACTGGGCCAGTTTTCGGGAACATTTCGTCAACAGCACCTGAACCAGTTTCCAATCTCCTGTCAAGATGGATGCTACGCCTGAGGGCACAGGAGGGTTTTCGCATAACGGATCCTGGCCTCCGGTCGGCGCAAGCAACGAGCGGCACTAGGGCCATCAAAACCAAGGCTTGCGAAATCCTTCAATAATACTTAAGATCGTATTATGAACCCCATGAAGCAGGTGGCGCCGTTCGGCTCACACTGGAGCAAACCTCGAACTTTGATGGCCGTTTCGGCGGCGGTGCTCTCGCTCGCCCTGTTTGCGGCCGCCGAAGGAAAACAAGAAAAGCAACCTGCGACGGCTCAACCGGCCGCGCAAATGGGCGGGACCAATTCCTCAAAAACCATAACCAAAGTCCAGCCAAAGCGGCTGAGCGGCGCGGAACTTTATTCGATGCACTGTAACCGTTGCCACCCAGAACGTTACCCCACCGAGCGGACTGCCGCACAATGGAGAACCATCCTGCTCCATATGCGTGTGCGCGCCAACCTGCCTGGCGAGCAGGCCCGGACCATTCTCAAATACCTACAGGATAACAGCGGGCGATAGGCTCCGCGAGCTGAGATTCAACGACGCACTTCGACATGAAAGCACCTTTGTTTGTTCCCGGATCCGTCGCCCTCAGCTGCGCCTTCGCCCTCATGCTGCCAGGCGGCACGGCGGCGGTGGTTGACGACCAGCAGTTCAACGAGTTGAAAGAGTTGGTGACCAAACTAAGCCAGAAGGTGGAAAAACAGGACCAACGAATCGAGCAATTGGAAAAGACGCATGCCCAGGACCAAAAAACTATTCTGGATCTGGGGAGAAAGCTGGGCGAGAACTCACTAGGTGCTCCCGACGCCCAGGAGAGGGCCGCTCTATCGGGGACAGTGGAACCGATGCCCCGTATGCCGCTGGATGAGGCCACGGTAAACCACAACTTCTCCATCCTCGGTGACGCGGAGTTTCAATACGTTAAAACTTCGGGCGACCACGGCTCCTTCCTGTTCGCGGACTTTGCGCCGATCTTTCTCTATCGAGGCGGGGACAAGGTCCTTTTCGAGGCCGGTTTCGACTTCGCCCTGCAAAACAATGCTCCGGGCAACCCCGGGGCAACCACGACCATCGATCTGAGTTTTGCCCAATTGGACTATGTGGTGAACGATTATCTGACCGTGGCGGTGGGCGATTTGCTGCTGCCGCTGGGCACCTACAGCCTCCGCACCGCCGGTTGGCTGAACAAAGTTCCCTCCGATCCATTGGCCCGCGATCTGCTGCCGGGCGCAGGGGTGGGAGCCATGTTGCAGGGAGCCGTCCCGCTGGGACAGGGTGGCCTGTTGCTCAACTACTCGCTTTGGGGCATCAACGGGCCCGGTTCGGCGGATAGCTCTGGGACCGCGGCCGCGCTGGATTTAGGCGGAAACGTGGGCTTGCGCTCCGATAATGAGGTAGCGAACCTTCACGGCAAGCCCAGCGGCGGGGCCCGTGTGGGCACGTTTATTCCATTCAAGCCCCACTACGACCTCGAGATCGGCGTTTCGGGGCAATCCGGGCAATGGGATGACGCCGGACTCCATTTGTGGTCCGCTGGCGTGGTTGACGCCAGCCTGCACCTAGGTTCGAGCATCGAGGTCAAGGGCGAGTTCATCGAAAGCGCCTACGGCAGCGGCGACTTCGGACAAGTCCGGGCCCAGGGGTGGTGGACGCAGGCCGGCTACAAGCTAGCCGGGTTGAACCTGGATTGGCCGGTGATCAACAACCTCGAGCTCGTGGACCGCTATGACAGCATTCACGATGGACTCGGCACGCGTACCCGGGGAGACACCGTTGGTTTCATCTACTACCTTTCAAATACGCTCCTGTTTGAGGGTGACTACGGGTTTCGCCACAGTACCGACCCCACCCAGAAAGACCAGTTGATGCTCCAGGTTTCGTATGGGTTTTGAAGCACTCTCGTTAAAGGCCCGGACCCTCGTCTCTCGCATATCCATGGAAACTCTCCTATCTCACCTCGCCACACGGTTGTGTTTTCTTCGCGCGTGCCTGCTGGTCACGGTCGCTGGACTATTAAGAGCCTCGGCCCTGGCACAAACCCCTCCGGCCGTGCCATCAGCCCCTAGTCCATCACCTACCTATCTCCGGGACGTCCTGCCCATCATCATGGGCAAATGCTCCAGATGCCATAACCAGGAGGCTCGCTTTGTTTACAACTGGCTGGATTACCGGACGGCCTTTCAAGATCGGTGGGAGATCCGAAGGCGCGTTTGGGATAGCTGGCGGGGAACCTATTTCAAGGAATCCATGCCCATCGCCAACAGCCCTGAATCGCTCGCACTCACCGACGAGGAACGGTTAACCATTCGTAACTGGGTGAGTGGCGGCGCGCCTCGTGGCGTCGCGCCACCGCCCGGCGCCCCGAAAACGAAAGCCGAGAAAATCGTGCTTGGCCGGCGGCTGTTCACCTCGATTTGTGCCGCCTGCCATCAGCCCACCGGCCAAGGCTTGCCCAACGTGTTCCCACCGCTCGCCGGCTCAGACTTTCTCAACGCGGACAAGGATCGAGCGATAAAAATCGTCATCAACGGGCGGCAAGGAGAAGTGATCGTCAACGGGAAGATTTTCAACAACAGTATGCCACAATTTCCGCTGGGCGATGACGACATCGCCAACGTGTTGACGTTCGTTTACAATTCCTTTGGGAACGCCGGACTGGAGGTTACGCCAGATGAAGTTAAGTTCCTTCGCACTCAGCCACCTGATCCAGATGGTCCGAGGGGAGTCGCACAGAAAAACCCGTACGAGTAGCCATGCCTGGCTTTAGCAATGGCAGGCGCGATCAATCTGCGTTCGAGGTGTGCCACGCCCCTGACGTGGTCGTTGGGCCTTGGCCTCCTCGTGGCAGCCGAGACCCAACTCCAGAGCGACGTCCTGGTGACCTTCACCACCACCAACCTCACCCCACTCAACCCCGGATTCAGCGGATTCAATAATGACCTCAAGAACGCGGTTGAGTATTACGACACCAACTTCCAACAGATAGCCGCCGCTCTTTCGCCAGGTTGGTTGCGCTTCCCGGCCGGCACGGAATCCGAGGCTTTTGATTGGAACTCTGGGCTCTTAGTTCAAGGGTGGATCGACGCTTTATCCAAGAATTCAGACCTGAGCAATAACCTCGTGAATACCCTCTCCATTGTTGCGGGCAAGGGTGGTTCGCGGTTCAGTGACTACGCGGCAATGGCCGCAAGGATCGGCGGCGCGAAGATCATTGTCTCCGTTAATGCCTACACCGACACCACCAACTCGGTCGCGGCCTTCGCCCAATACGCGCTCACCAACCACATCCCGGTAGCGGCCTGGGAACTCGCCAATGAACCCTACACCTGGTTGAACTACGGGCTATTCACGAACGGGGCCGATTACGCCTCTCAGATGAAACCTTTTCGGGATGCGATCAAGGCCGTTGATCCCAAGGCGGTGGTCGCGCTGTTTTTCAGCGACGCCGGCAATCAAAACACCAATTGGGACAATTCGCTGGCCAGCTACCGCCCGAAATACTGGGACTCCGTGACCTATCACCAATACATCATGCCGGGGACTCTTACCAACTTCGACGATTTGATGGAGCTGGCGAATGGAAATCTCGCCACCAATACCGCAACCTACGTTACCAATTATCTGATGCCCCTGAATAAGGCGGACGTGACCTATATGATCACCGAGCAAGCTGCCGCGTCGGGGCATGGGGGTCTGCTTAACAACACCCTCTATGGAGGAATTTACTCTGCCGAGTATTTGTTGCGCATGTCCACGATTCCTCAGGTCAAATACGTCGCCTCTTTCCAACTGCTTAGCTCCGCAGGCATTGACGAAATCAATGACAACGTCCATGCCGCCAATACAGCTTACACCCACGGTTATACAACCAATACCGTCGGCTTGAATTTCGGTTTCTTCCTCAGCGCACAGGCGGCGGCCGAAGCCGTCGCGAACGGGGCACTCTATCGTTCTACCGGGGTTTATGCCACGACCACAACAGGCGGGCCAACCGTTCCCACTCACGGCGGGAACGTTCCGGCGGTCTACGCTCAGGCCTACCAGGGTGGCAATGGCAAACGATATGTGGTGATTATCAACAAAGGCCCGTCCAACGTGCTGGCTTCCATAAAAGAGGATGGCATCACACAGGGCAATGCCAATTCAAACAAGTTCCTCGAAACATTCGTTACCGGCTCAAATCCCAGCCTGCTCAACTCCAACTCGCCGCCGAACAACGTGCAGATCCAAACACAGACAGGAGGCAATCCCATCGCCATCCCGCCTTACAGCGTCATGCGGCTGGAGTGGAACGTGTTCGACGTGCCGCAACCCTCGCTCGCGTTGAGCCTGTCCAACGCCATTCCGATTCTCCACTGGACCGGCCTTAGCAATGTCACCTACACCGTCCAGCGCTCGACCGATCTTCTTTCGACCTGGTCAACCGTTGGATGGCTTCCCACAACCCATACAAATCTTGACTTCATCGACTGGTTGAGCGAGCCCCGGCAATTCTACCGTATCGCCGTCCCCTGATTGGCACGCGGCCGGCGCCAGCACCGACCATCCCCAGCCTAAGGTTGGAGATGCTTTAATCGCACATCCAGCGGTGGCAGCGGAGGCAGGTCATGCGTCGGCCGATCCAGGTAGAAATAGGCAGTGGCGCAGTAGTCGTCCTGGCGATAGAAGTTCACCCACCCCTCTGGGAAACTCGCATCAATTATCTTAGGAGCGCCCGGATCCAACAGTTTCAGGAACTTGCCGTCCGAATCCACCGACACCGGTGTCAGGGCCACGCCCTGTTGAACGAGTTCGCGCACTCTACTCGTGCTCGTACCGCCGATGGCCTGGATCACCACTTTTACATCCTTGTGAAAATAGACCGGATCCGGAATATGAAACCGGTAGAAAGCCCACAGGCGATTGGTGCGGTCGGCCACGGTGCATCCCTGGTAGCGGTGAGCGAACTTGCCCATCCCCCACCCAGTGCCGATATAATCCTCAGTGCCTGTCCCCGCGACGGTAGGGTGCTTCGTGTCGCCGTCCAAAAACATTTTAACCTCGCCCTCACCCCACCAGCTATTGCCGTAGGCCGGGTTGCTCACCACCCCCACGTTCGCGCCCAGAAAACGGCCTTGTCCGCTGATTCGCGGCAGGATGGGAAAATCCTCCCCTAACCTCGTGCTCAGGTCGCGGCTCCAATAGCAATGGAAGTAGAGCGCGTCCTCAGGCAAACGATCAACAACTTCAAAATCAACATCATAAAAGAGGTGCGCCAGATCCTTGCCTGATTCGTTTCGCAGGACCACTCGAGCCCCACGACGAAAAGGCATGGGAATCGTGCAGTTGAACGAGCGGCCTTCCGGGCTCGAAAAAAGGGCGTTTTCAAAGGGCTCCATTTGACCGTGGGCGATGCCGAAGAAATCGCCAAGCGGGGCGAACACAGCGGGCGAGGCTTGGCCATCCCAATAGATCGCTAGAGACAAGGAGCGCAGCATGGCCGGGCTGCGGTCGCTGATCGTCATCCAGATTCGCCGAACGATACCGCTGCCGTGATACTCCATGAGCACGACCGATTGGCCGGCCTTCAGCGAATCGAACGCGTGCCCTTTGGCACTCTGGTTTTCCTTGGCCGCGCCACCTTTGGCCGCCTCTAGGTTTTCGAAGTCCGCCCAGCGCGGGGAACTGCCAGGGCCCGTCTGAAATAGTTCGTTGCCACGAAGCGAGGGCGTGAGGCTTGCCATGAGCATGAGTTGAATGCTGGCTCGAAGAAATGGGGCTTTCATTGAGCATTGATGCTGGCTCCTCGTTCCGGAAATGCAATGAAGATGCGGAAGCCCATTGCTCGAATTCCGTCGCAACTGCCACAACCGCGTGCGCCTGAGCCCACGGTCATTACCCCCTTCTCACTCCCATCGCAGCGCCACCATCGGCTCCACTCTGGCCGCTCGACGCGCCGGAATCCAAGCCGCTAGGAGCGCGACCCCCGCCAACACCACGCCGGCCCCTACCAGCGTGACCGGGTCGGTTGAGGACACGCCATACAACTGGCTCTTGATGAACTGCGTGAGACCAGCGCTCAGTGGGAGCGCCACTGCCAGACCCACACCCGCGAGGACGAGCGCCTCTCGCAGGATTGGGCCGGCCACGTTTCGCGGCGTAGCCCCGACTGCCATCCGAAGGCCGATCTCCCGCGTGCGGCGTGTCACGTTGTAGGCCATCAGGCCGTACAGTCCGATGCACGAGAGCAACACCGCGAGCGCTGCCAGCGCACCGCACAACGAAGCAAACGTCCACTCTCTCGCAATCTGCCGGTCCCGCACCTGCTCTTGAGTCGTGACCTCCGACAGCGGAACGTTGGGATCGATCTCTGCCACCGACTTACGCACCGCGTTGACAACGGCCATAGGCGGCAACGCTGTTCGCACGGCAAAATAGGCGGTGTCCATACCCACTTGACGGAACGAGAAATAAACCGTGGCCGGCGGCTCGGCCTTGATATCGCTATATTTCGCGTTCCGGCAGACACCGACTATCTCCCAATCGCTCCCGCCGTCACTGAGTTTCAAGGTTTGGCCAATCGGATTCTCGCCCGCGAGATATCTGCGCGCGAAGGTTTCGTTTACCACCACCACCTTGGGAGCGCCCTCCCTATCTGTTGCCCGGAGTTCGCGTCCGAGGAGCACCGGAATGCCCATGGTGGCGAAGAACGATTCGCTCACGTTCAATTGCCAGGCTTGTGGACTTGGCTTCCCTTCAAAGGAGTGCCCTGGAAGCGAGAAGAAATTGCCGCCCGACACCCAACCTGCCAGAAGTGGAAGCTGGGTCAGCGTTGCTGACCGCACGCCGGGAATCACCCTGAGGGACTCTTGGATGCGGTCATAGAGCGTCACCGTCCGCGTCCCCTGGTAACCGGCGTTGTGACTGTCGATACGGAACAACAATACGTTCTCCGTGGCGAAACCGGCGTTGATTCGCACCAGGTTGACTAGCGTACGCACGTAAAGCCCCGCACCCGTCAAAAGCAGCAAAGTCAGCACAATTTGCGCGCTAACTAACACTTTCCCCATGCGCAGATGCGGTGCGACCACCCTGACTTGGTTCTTCAGCCCGAAAACCGGATCCACTCGCGCCGCCCGCAGCGCAGGCAACAGGCCGGACAACACTGCCGCAACCAGCACGGCACTCACGGTGAAGCCCATCACCGACAGATCCAGCGCAGTTTCATACCGCAGCCCCTCCGCCGAGCCGGACAGGAGGCGTGAAACAACGCTTTTCCCCCAATTCGCCATTACAATCCCCAAACCACCGCCCGCCAGCGCCAGCAGGATGCTCTCTGCCAATGATTGCCGCATCAGCCGCCAGCGCCCAGCCCCGAGGGCCGCCCTCACCGCAAACTCATGCTGCCGCACCGCCCCCCGAGCCAGTGACAGCCCAGCCACATTGGCACAAGCCACGAGCAGCACCATGCCGACTATCGTGAAGAGCATTAGCAACGGTTTGCGAAGCGTGTCCCGTTCCCAGCCAACTCCCGCGCGGCCGTCTTCCATCCGAATCTTGGGCTCCTTCATGAACGTTTCCGTGACGCGGGCGAAAGCAACGTCGAACGCGGCCTGGAGTTGCCGGTCGCTCACCCCCGGCTTGATCCGCGCCATGATCGGCACCCACCACCGGTCCGAAGCCGCTCGCGGCCATTCGGCTTGGAGTTGGGGTTGGACCGCCATGGAAACATAGAACTCGGTTTTGGAACCCGGCCGGATTCCTGGAAAACCGCGCGGCAATATCCCCACCAGCGTGAAGCTGTAACCATTGAGCACGACCGATTGCCCGATCACGGTAGGGTCCAAGTCAAACTGACGTTCCCACAAGGGATATGAGATCACGACGGCTGGCGCGGCTCCGGCCTGTTCGTCTTCGGGGCCGATCAACCGGCCGGCGAGCGGACGGGTGCGAAGTCCCGAGAAAAAATTGTCCGAAACAATCAGGCCCTCGGATACAAACGCCTCGTGCCGCGCCCGAATCGTGATGGAGGAGAGCGTCGAATAGGCAAAAATGTCAGCCTGTTCGGCGCATTGTGTGCGAAGCGCGCTAAACACCGGATACGACACGGAATCCAATCCGAATCGCCCCGGCCCCGCGTCCCACGACGACCCAGTCATCATGCCGAGTTTGGGGTCGGTGCCCGACCATTGAAGCACCCGCAGTTCGTGTGGATTAGGAACCGGCAGTGAGCGCAGCAGGATGGCATTGAGCAAACTGAAAATCGCCGTGTTGGCTCCAATGCCCAGGGCCAGCGAAATCACCGCCACCGCCGTGAATCCGCGACTCTTCATCAACTGCCGAAACGCAAAGACCAGGTCCTTCATAATAGCGTTATGCCAGAAATCAACTGAACGACGAGTGCGGGCCGTCCCCCGCGGGCCACGCGGTTTGACACTGTCTCACCAAAAGACCATGCAGCCCGAATGCCAACTCCCACATCGCGCACAAACCGTTGGATACCAATGCAAAACGGGATTAGTGATCCGCCCCCTATTCACCGGATCGTCCCGCTTTCGATAATCCCTCGTCCCGCAGATGGGAGAATCGGCAACAGTTGCCTCCCGTCCATTCCGTCCATGAGGCCCACCCAAAGAGCAACTCGTCCGCGGCTGAACGCGCCGCCCCAGGAGAGCCCCCGTCCTCGGGGGCAGCAACATCAAATTGCCCACGAGCACGAGAACTACCGCCTCCGAGAGGCCACCGAGCGTTCTGGCCCTTCACGCCGCAGCGACCAGGCGCCGCCGTGCCCCGCCCCAGGAGAGCCCCCGTCCTCGGGGGCAGCAACATCAAATTACCCACGCGCAGGAAAACCACCGACTCCGAGAGGCCACCACGTGCTCTGGCCCCTCACGCCGCGACGGCCAGGCGCCGCCGTGCCCCGCCCCAGGAGAGCCCCCGTCCTCGGGGGCAGCAACGTCAAATTGCCCACGAGCACGAAAACTACCGCCTCCGACAGACCACCGAGCGTTCTGGCCCTTCACGCCGCGCCGATCAGGCGCCGCCGTGCCCCGCCCCAGGAGTGCCCCCGTCCTCGGGGGCAGCAACGCCAAATTCTCCACGACCACGAAAACCACCGCCCCCGAGACGCCGGCCTGGGCCTGGCGGTCAAGCCGGCGATTGAAATCAGCGTCGGCCTCTTCGCGGAGGAGCGCCGGCAGCAGACTCTGGAGCTGCTCTACCTCACCGGAATGCGCTCAGCCGAACTATTTATCGGCAAATTGCTCGGCGGAGCCATCGTGGCGTCGAGCGAGTTGATGGCCCTGGCCCCCCTGATGGCCGTGCCATTTCTCAGCGGGGGCTTGTCGTTCGATCTCTTCCTGGCAACGGCAACCTGTCTGCCGACAGTTTTTGTGGCCACGCTGGCCCTCGGCTCCTTCTGTTCCGCCCTGTGCAGACAAGAGGTTACGGCCTTGATCTGTTCGGGCGTGCTCATCGGGAGCCTTTGCCTGGCCTTGCCGTTACCCTACGGCTTAGGCCTCTGGTTGACGGGGCAGGCCCCATTCGACAAGTCATGGCTTTTGTTCAGTCCCGCTTTGGGGCCTTGGCTGGTCGTCAACGGGTTCGGAACGTTCGGCGTGGCCAACTTCTGGCTCTGGACGGCCATCATGTGGACTTTGGCCTCAGGTTCCCTCGCTCTCGCGGCCCTGGCCTTGAAACGTAATTGGCGTAAGGATGTCGAGCGCTCGGATCCGCACGGATGGGCCGCTAGGTGGGAGCGTCTTGTGCACGGCAACTCAGCGTGGCGAGAGGCACTCCGACGTCGCCTGCTGGACATCAATGCCTACCAGTGGCTCGCGCAACAGGACCGCCGTCCCGCCTTGCAGGCTTGGGCCTTTCTATCAACGATCTGTGTTCTTTGGTTGCTGGGCTGGTGCGCCTGGCCACGCTTCTGGCCAGCTCCGTTGAATCTTTACGCGACGGCTTTCCTTCTGCTGGCGGGTGTTGATCTGTTGGTATCACACGCAGCCGCGTGGCGAATGGCGCAGGATCGCCGGGACGGCGCACTGGAGCTGCTCCTGACCTCGCCACTCACCCCAACCGAGATTCTGGACGGTCACAAAGCCGCTCTGGACGAACAACTCAAGCCGCTGAAACTCATCCTCAGTGGTTTGCTGGCGCTGCTGGCTCTGGCCGGATGCTTCGCCCATGGCTGGACGAAAGAAGGAGTGGTTTCGTATTTGGCCGTGTGGTTCATCTTCTTCCTGTGGTGCTGGCGCACCGCCCGGCGGTCCGCCCCAATGACCTTATGGGTGGCGGCAAACCCCGGGCGGCCGCTTTACTCCACCATTCGAACGCTCAGAGGGTCGAGAAGCAATTGGGGAGTTTACTGGCTCGTCCTGATGTCGAATTCCTTTTTGGGTTTCAGCGGCCGAGCCCGATCATTTCCCAACGGTTCGACTCTTGAGATGGTCGTCGTGCTATGCGCAGTCGTTTGGGTGTTGGTCTTCACGCTAGCCAGCCAAAGGTCCTCCGATGCGGCTAGCCGACTGTTTGCTGCCGAGTTGCGGTTCATTGCACAACAACCGCTTCCCGAGCACACTGATCCTCGATTCAAGGAATGGCCGGACCTCCTTAAACCTTTTCCATTCTCCGACACCACCGGCAAAGTCGACGAGCAGAAACATCAGGTCAAGGCCGCCGGGGCATGGCTTTGGCGGCCTCTGGGAAGGATGGGCGGCCGCGCCTGGGCCAATTTACAGAAACGCTCTCACCCGGCCCGGCAACGGAATCATCGAACGCCCACTGACCTCGGTGGAGACAACTCACCAAGGCCCTGATTACAGGCAGCGTGGATGCCGCCGAGGTCGACGCCTCCAAAGCCGAAAGAACTTCCGCGGCTTGATCGATCATAACTCGAATCAACGCGCATAGCCCCGCCCTGTGATAGCCCAAGCCGGCCTGCCCTCCACAGCCTTGGCGGCGGAGGACCTGTCCTCCACAGCCTTGGCGGCGGAGGACCTGTCCTCCCGGAGCCTTGGCGAAGGAGGAAAGCCCTTTAGGCTGAAGGCCTGGTTACAGCACCCCACCCCTCAAACAGAGCGCTGTAAGCGCCTCACTCCGCCCGCCCGCACACAGCGGCCCTCGTCCATCTCGTCTGTGACGCAACCCCGGATCATCCGTTGGAGCAAATGATTTCCTCCCTCCTGGCCGTAGCGGCTCGAAATTTCGTGACGCAGTGGTCGTACCGTGGTCGAAGGGCTGATGATCAATGACCTTCGGTTTGCTCTCCGCCAACTGCTCAGGACTCCGGGGTTTGCCATCGTCGCGATGCTTACCGTTGCCTTGGGTATTGGAGCAAACACGACCATCTTTAGCCTCTCGACAGCCGTGCTCTTGCGTCCGTTGCCGTTTCATGAGCCTAGCCGGCTGGTCTGGGTCGCTAACCCAAACCTCGCGGGCGGAGGAATTCCCGGTCTCACCAGCCAGGCCAATCTGCGCGACTGGCGCAAACTCGACCAGTCATTTGAGGGACTGGCGGCTTTCCTTCCCTCCTTTTCCGAGCGTTCCGGATTTACTTTGAGCGGCAACGGCGAACCGGCGCGGCTGAATTGCGCCTTTGTCACCGGCGATTTCCTCGAGGTGCTCGGCGTCCAACCTCAACTGGGTCGAGGATTCGTTTCCGAGGAGCGCAAGCCGAACGGCCCCAAGGCCGTGATTTTAACCGATCAGTTTTGGAGACACCAGTTCCACGCCGATCCGGGAATCATTGGGCGGCCCGTCATCATCAACAATCTATCCTGGACCATGGTGGGAGTGTTGCCCGGCTCGTTCGACTTTTCGTCTATCTTCACACCTGGATCCCCACGGGTGGATTTTCTGCGGCCCCATCAGGAGGCCCCTGGATACGACAACTTCGGCAATATAATGGCTGTGATCGGACGGCTCAAACCTGGGACCACCGTGTCCCAGGCCCAAGCCGAGTTCACAGTATTGAATCAGCAAATCCTCAGCGCGCACCCCGAGCGCGAACGGTTCGGCGCACGATTGAGCCCGTTAAGGAAGCAGATCACTGGTCGGTTCCAACGCCCGTTACTGATCCTTTGTTCCGCAGTCGGATGCGTCCTACTGATTGCCTGCGCCAACCTGTCGAATCTCTTACTGGCCCGGGCCGGCGCCCGCCGCAAAGAGATCGCAATCCGATCCGCCCTCGGCGCGAACCGCTGGCGCCTCGCTCGTCAGGCTCTGACAGAAAGCGTCTTGCTCTCCTGCGGCGGCGCCATGCTAGGACTGCTGCTCGCGTACGCAGCCACACACATCATCGCTCACTTACAGGCTTTCGGAATTCCGCAGCTGTCGAAAGTCTGCGTGGATAGCTCCGCGTTGATCTTCACCATCGTGCTGGCCGTGACGACCGGCTTGGCCTTCGGCACTATTCCAGCCCTTCGACTCACCAATCGCGACCCTTTGGATGACTTGAAGCAAGCCAGCAGAGGCGCCGGGCACGGGAGGCGCCGGGTCGGACTGCGCAAAGCGCTGGTCGTATCGGAAGTCGCTCTAGCCTCTCTGCTCCTGGTAGGAGCCGGTTTGCTGATGCGAAGCTTTATTCACCTTCTTGAGGTCGATCCCGGGTTTAATCCCGAAGGAGCGGCGGCTTGGCACATCCAACTCAACCGAGAGTTTGCGACTCAGGAGGGGGAATTCCGATTCTATGATGAAGTGGTTCGTCGCGTGAAAGCGCTGCCAGGAGTTAGCTCCGCCACCATGACCGATAAGCTGCCCATGGACCTCAATGATGTGTCGCGGGTGCGTCCCAAAGGTCACACCTACAGCCCAGGGGAGAAGCCAGCCGCGTTTACACGATTCGCTCAGCCAGGCTACTTTGAGACAATGCGCATCCCGTTCCTGGCAGGACGTGATTTCAACGCGCACGACGCTGCGTTCGATTGGCATGCGCCGGCTCAGAAAGTTGCCATCGTCAACCAAACGCTCGCGCGCGTTTACTGGCCAGGGCAGAACCCCCTCGGACAAATTCTGGTTGTGGAGGGGCCTCCCGACCCGCCTGCGGAATGTCAAGTGGTGGGAGTTGTGGGGGACGTGCGCCAGAATGCTCTCGACCAAGCCGCCACCCCGGAAATCTATATCGTGGGCGGGGGACGTTACCTGGTGGTGCGAACGAATGGCCGCTTGGATGGAGTTTTCCAACCAGTAAATCGTCTGCTCCGGGATTTGGACCCGACCATGGCGGCGCCCGAAGCCAAACCATTGACCCAGATTATCGATCGCGCCGTTTCACCCAAGCGATTGATCACCCTGCTGCTCGGTCTTTTCTCCCTGCTCGCGCTGCTGCTAGCCTCTCTCGGCATCTATGGCGTCCTCGCCCATTCCGTCAACCAACGAACCCAGGAAATCGGCGTCCGTCTGGCACTTGGTTCGCCATTGGCATCGGTGCTGCAACTCGTCATCGGGGAGGGGATGCGCCTTGCGCTGGCAGGTTGTGCCCTCGGGCTAACAGCCTCGCTCGCCCTAACTCGGGTGCTGAAGGCGCTCCTTTTTGGAGTCAGCGCGGCTGATCCGTCCACGTTTTTGCTCAGCGGCGTGCTGGTGTCAGTTGTGGCGCTGGTCGCTTGTTTGCTGCCTGCGCTCCGTGCCTCACGTGTGGACCCCATGGTGGCACTGCGGTGCGATTGAGCCCATGCTTTCCGCTACCCTCCACCTCTGTCCGCTGCAGTGCCATCGATCTTCGCTCAATCTCGCAGCGCTGACCCGACAGTAGCCGTGAGCCTGAGCCCACGGTCATCGCCCCAACCATAGTCCCTCCGGCGTCGTGTCAGTGACGCGTGAAAACCAAAGTCCGAAGCACCCAGCGCTCTACTCTCGTGCTCAAGGGCTTCCACCTTGACCTGATCCATAAACCAGGCTTAATTATCAGCGATGGCTTCAGTAGTCGTTTAGAGCCACTGAGCGCAGCTTGCGGTTAATCCTACGTTCTCATTACCGAAGCACAAATATGCTGCCGCGTGATCGCAGTATCTTCATGCACCCTCACACTCCCGTTATCCAACCTAAGAGCGTGTTTTAAAAATAGGTCGGCAAGGGATTGCGAGCGCGGCGGGGCGGATGGCTAGACGCGACGAAGGCGCATATTCGTTAGAAATCTGTAACTGAGGAGCAACGACG
>Ga0265314_10000572_pt1 | contig 46833 bp, 31 predicted proteins | sample 4126metaG_FD_203106 | JGI IMG/M metagenome (GOLD analysis project Ga0265314, IMG submission 203106) | Rhizosphere microbial communities from Carex aquatilis grown in University of Washington, Seatle, WA, United States - 4-1-26 metaG | ecosystem: Host-associated > Plants > Roots > Rhizosphere >... | reverse complement strand
CGGAGTTTCCGCCGCCAAACGAATCAAGAAAGTCGTGCTGGAGTTGGGTGGCAGCGATCCTTTCATCGTGATGCCCAGCGCCGATCTGGACGCGGCGGTCGCAACCGCGGTCGACGCCAGGATTCAGAACAACGGTCAGTCTTGTATCGCGGCCAAACGTTTTATCGTAGCGGACAAAATTGCCGGCGAGTTCGAGCGCAAGTTCGTCAAACGCATGCAGGAGTTGCGCATCGGTGATCCGTTCGAGGAGAGCACCCAACTTGGTCCGCTGGCGAACGCCGACGCGGTTGCTTCTCTTGACGCCGATGTGAACAAAACCGTGGCTGCGGGTGCGCGTGTGCTGACCGGCGGCCATCCCCTGGATCGTCCCGGCAACTTCTACGCGCCGACTGTGCTGGCTGACATTCCGAAAGAATCCCCGGCCTACAAAGAAGAATTCTTCGGCCCGGTGGCCTCGATCTTTCGCGTGAAGGACGTGGATCAAGCCATCCAGATCGCCAATGACAGCCGCTTCGGGCTGGGCGCCAGCGCATGGACCAACGATCCGGCGGAAACCGAAAGATTCATTAATGAACTCGATGCCGGCATGGTCTTCCTGAACAAGATGGTGGCGTCCGATCCGCGCCTGCCTTTCGGCGGCGTGAAGTATTCGGGCCACGGACGCGAACTGGCCGTACAAGGGATCCGCGAGTTTGTGAATATCAAGACGGTGTGGATACAGTAGCGAGAAAGACGCGTGAGGCGTTCTTGTACGTTGTGGTACATTGGTTGGACCATTATACCCATATGAGATTATCCGCCAATGTGATTGAGGTTCCAATGACAAACGAGCCGGACGATTCCGTGGCGGCCCAGCCGGTATACCGGACAGTAAAGACGTCCCGCCTGTTCGAGCAGATCGTGCAGCAGGTGGAAGATTCCATCCTGAAGGGCCAACTCAAGCCGGGCGACCAGTTGCCAGCGGAGCGCGATCTAGCCCAGAGGTTTGGGGTAAGCCGCACCGCTGTTCGAGAGGCAGTCAAGACCTTGCGTGAAAAAGGCCTGGTCGAAGCCTATTCGGGGCGTGGCACTTTCGTGACGAATGGGACTTCCCATTCGATTCGGCAGTCACTGGATCTGATGATCCGTATCAACCAGCAGGAAGGGTTGGCGAATCTCGCCGAGTTGCGGCTGATACTGGAGCCGGAGATTGCTGGCATGGCCGCGTCCCGAATTGAGGAGCAACTCCTGAGCACGATGCGAGAAGCCGTCGCCGTGATGGATCGCAACCTGCATGACCCCGATGCCTACGTGGAAGCGGATCTCGACTTTCATCTGGCGCTGGCGGAAGCTGCAGCAAATCCGCTGATTCTCTCGCTGCTGGATTCGATTGTCGGCCTGTTACGCGAGCAGCGCAGCCGCATATTCAATGTGGACGGCGGACCGGAGCGAGGGCAGTTCCATCACAAGCGAATCTTGGCGGCCATCGAGGAGCACGATCCGAAGGCGGCGCGAAAGGCGATGCGCACTCATCTCAAGCAGGTCCTCGAGGATTCGTCTTCGGCAAAGAGCGGCTCGCACGGAAATTCGCATAACAAGCCGAATTCATAAACGAAGGGAATTTTGCTGCATGGCCAAACTTGGATTTATCGGTCTCGGCGTGATGGGCGGCAACATGGTCGCCCGCCTGCTCGAAAAAGGTCACACCGTGACCGGCTACAACCGGACGCGCTCCAAGGCGCAATGTTTGATCGACAAAGGCTTGAAGTTTGCCGAGTCTCCCAAAGCCGTGGCGATTGCGTCGGATGTGACGTTCACCATGGTGACGAACGCCGCCGCACTCGCGGCGGTGACGGACGGGCCGGATGGATTGCTCGCGGGCATTGGCGCCGGCAAGTTTCACATTGACATGAGCACCGTGAGCCCCGAAGTAAGCCGCGCGCTGGCAGCGAAGGTTCGCGAGAAGGGCGCCGACATGATCGATGCGCCGGTTTCGGGGAGCGTCATCACACTGCAGCAGGGAAAGCTCTCGGTTATGGTCGGTGGCCGCAAAGAAACTTTCGAGCACCTGAAGCCATTGCTTCTGGATATTGGGCCCAAGGTGACGCACGTCGGCGATAACGGCGTGGCGTTGTCGATGAAGATCGCGGTGAATCTCCAGTTAGCAGTGCAGATGATGGCGTTCTGCGAGGGTGTGCTGCTGGCGGAGAAGAGCGGCATTCCACGTGAGGTTGCGGTGGACGTAATGACTCACAGCGCGATCGCGTCGCCCATGATTCAGTATCGCGGTCCTTTCGTCCTGCAGCAACCGGAAGAAGCCTGGTTCGACGTCAACATGATGCAGAAAGACATGCTGCTGGCGATGGAGTTGGGCCGCAAGCTGAATGTCCCCCTCCCCACGACCGCCGTCAGCAATGAGTTCCTGACCGCCGCGCGCGGCATGGGTTGGGAGAAGTTGGACTTCGCCGTCATCTTTAATGTTCTGGCGCGCATGTCGGAAGTCACTACAGGAGTCCCAAAATGACGACCGTTACACAGCCGAGAGAAGCATCAGAAAAAGTCGATTTGTGGCTCCGGATGTACCGGCAGATGGTCGCCATCCGCCAATTTGAAGCGCAGGTCAACGAACTCTACACGCGGGCGTTGATGCCCGGCCTGGCGCATCTTTACATCGGTGAAGAGGCGGTCGCCGTGGGCGTATGCGAAGCGCTAGAGCGCACCGATTACATCACCAGCACGCATCGCGGTCATGGACATTGTTTGGCGAAAGGCGCTTCCCCCGATCGAATGTTCGCCGAACTGCTGGGCAAGAAGGCCGGGTACTGCAAGGGCAAAGGTGGTTCCATGCACATTGCGGACCCGGCCACCGGCAACCTGGGAGCGAACGCGATCGTATGCGGCAGCGCCGGCATTGCAACTGGTGCCGCGTTCTCCTCTCGGTGTCTCGGCAACGGCCGGGTGTCGGTATGTTTTTTCGGAGAAGGCGCGCTCGGCCAGGGTGTGCTGTATGAAGAGATGAACCTCGCCCAACTCTTCAAGCTTTCCGTGATTTACGTCTGCGAGAACAACCTCTATACGGAATACACGCATTTCTCGGAAACCACGGCTGGGGATATTCTCTCTCGCGCGACTGCCTTCGGCTTAGAGGCCGCCAGCGTGGATGGGCAGGATGTACGCGCTGTTCATGCCACCGCACAGCGACTGGTGGATCGCGCTCGCCGTGGTGACGGTCCTGCGTTCCTGCTCTGCGATACCTATCGCTACCACGGCCATCACGTCGGCGACATCAACCGCGAATACTACCGCTCCAAGCAGGAAGAACATCTATGGAAGACGGAGCGCGATCCGATCGCGAATTTCGGCAAGTGGCTGGTCGAGCAGAAACTCGCCGATGTGGCGGCGCTCGATCGACTGCAGGCTGAACTTGAGTCCGAGATGAAGAAGGCGGTTGACTTCGCAGTGGCGGCGCCTTACCCGGCCGTCGATGAAGTGGGCGAGGACGTGTATGCCTGAAACCCATCTTCACGCGCAAAACGACCGTGAGCTGACATTCGCGCAAGCCATTCGCGAGGCCCTGGCCGAAGAGATGCGCCGCGATCCGACCGTTTTTATTCTGGGCGAGGACGTAGCGGAAGCGGGCACGCCGTTTAAAGTTCTCTCTGGCCTGCTGGAGGAATTCGGCAAAGACCGCGTACTCGATACGCCGATTTCCGAAGCCGGCTTTACCGGACTCGCCGTCGGCGCGGCCATGACCGGAATGCGTCCGGTGGTCGACATCATGTTCGGCGACTTCATCACCCTGACCATGGACCAGATGGTTAACCAGGCCGCCAAGGTTCATTACATGTCGGGCGGAAAATGGCGAGTGCCGATGGTGATGCGCACGACCATGGGAGCGACCCGCCGCTCCGCTGCGCAGCACTCGCAATCGCTGCATGCGTGGTTCTGCCACGTTCCGGGCTTGAAGGTGGTTCTGCCTTCGACGCCCTACGACGCCAAGGGACTACTGAAGGCGGCGATTCGCGACGAGAATCCGGTTGTTTTCTTCGAAGACAAGATGATGTACAAGCTCAAAGGCCCGGTGCCTGCCGACGACTACATCGTCCCGCTGGGCGTGGCGGATGTGAAGCGTGTGGGCGAAGATATCACTCTGGTCGCCACCAGCAGCATGGTGCAAGTGGCGCTGGGTGCGGCAAAGCTCCTGGAGGAAATCGGAATCAGCGCCGAAGTGGTCGATCCGCGCACCATGTGGCCGCTCGACGAAAAAACCCTGATTGAATCGGCCAGGAAAACCTCGCGGGCAATCGTTCTCGACGAAGGTTACGAACGCTATGGCGTCACCGCCGAACTTGCTTCGGTGATCGCCACCGGCGCATTCTACGATCTGGACGCTCCGGTCAAACGCATGGGCGCGATGCATGTTCCGATTCCGTTTTCGCCGCCCCTGGAAGATGTAACCGTGCCAACCGAGCAGACCGTGTCTGAAGCCGCTCGCGCACTCTGCGGACGGTAATTAAAGTTAGAAGGAAGAAGTCAGATTGCAGAAGTGAAGACCTATGTACCTGCGTTTGAGAATTCTTACTTCTGCAATCTAACTTCTAACTTCTGACTTTTGACTTGTTTTCTGAAGCGCGTCGCATAAAAGGAGATTCTTATGGCTCTGCCCACTTATGGAACGATGGCGGTGGATTGGGAAAACCGGGTTGACTTCGATCGCCTGCGCCGGGAGCGCCTGGCGCGCGCCAAGGATCTTCTAACTAAGTCCGGGATGGGCGCGCTCTTGTGCTTCGACATGAACAATGTCCGGTACCTGACCGCGACCCACATCGGTACCTGGGCTCAGGACAAGGCGAATCGCTTCACGCTCCTTCCGCAAAATGACGAGCCGATCTTGTGGGATTTCGGATCGGCGGCGAAGCACCATCAATTGCATTGTCCCTGGCTCGGAGAGCGGTCGCGTGCTGGAATCTCGATGTTGCGCGGCGCCATGACGCCGGAGATGGGGCGCGCCGAAGATGTGGCCAAGAAAATTCGCATCGAGTTAGAAATGCGTGGCCTGCACAAGGAGCCGGTCGGCATCGACATCATCGAATTGCCGGTCCTCTTCGCTCTGCAAAAAGAGGGAATCAAAGTCGTCGATGGGCAGGCGCTCATGTCGGAAGCTCGCGTCATCAAGACGCGTGACGAGATCGCGTTGCTGAACACGTCCGCCATGATGGTCGACGCTGCTTACGACGAACTCTATCGCGCCATGAAGCCGGGCATGAGCGAAAATCAGGCGGTGGGCCTGGTGAGCAAGGTGCTCTACGATCTCGGTTCTGAGTATGTCGAGGCCGTAAATGCAATCTCAGGCGAGCGCTGCAACCCGCATCCCCACGTTTTCTCCGATCGCGTGCTGCGTCCCGGAGACCCCGTGTATTACGACATTCTCCACTCCTACATGGGATACCGCACCTGTTATTACCGCTGCTTCACGATCGGATACGCCTCGCACGCCATGAACGATGCGTATAAACGGTGCCGCGAATATCTCGACGCGGCGATTGAACTTGTTCGCCCGGGACGTACTACCGCCGAAATTGCCGCCGTGTGGCCGAAGGCGCAGGAGTTCGGTTTCCCGAACGAGGAAGCATGCTTTGCGCTACAGTACGGTCACGGCATAGGTCTCGCCATATGGGAGAAGCCCGTGATCAGTCGCCTCGTATCGCTCGACCACCCCTGTGAAATCAAGCCGGGCATGGTCTTCGCCCTGGAAACTTTCTGGCCCTCGACGGATGGCTGGAGTGCCGCGCGCATCGAGGAAGAAATCGTCGTCACCGAAACCGGCCATGAGGTCATCACCCGTTTCCCGGCCGAGGAACTTCTGGTTGCCGGCAGACACTATTTCACGGTGGATGGTCCGCTTCCCGCGATTCGAGAAACGGAATCGAAACCCAGCCAGCGCGTGCGCGAGATGATCGAAGCCAGCTCCCGGCAGGAACGCGTCGGCGTAGGCGACTAAGAAGCGCAACCATAGAGACGAGGCTTGCCTCGTCTCAGCCGCGTGATAAGTCATTGTGGAGGGACGGGCGTCTCGCCCGTCCAGCCGGGCGGGGACGCCCGCCCCACCACCAGCAGGTTTGGATCGAGAACAGAGTTATCAAACTATGGCGATCAGCGTCGTGATGCCCGCGCTCGAAATGGCGCAGGAAACTGGCAAGCTCATTTCGTGGCTCAAGAAAGAAGGCGAGTCCGTCGCCAAAGGCGAGCCGCTGCTCGAGGTCGAAACCGACAAAGCGGTGATGGAAATCGAATCCCCCGGCGATGGCGTTCTTGTCGGCATCAAGATCCAGGCCGGCGCCGAAGTACCGGTAGGCCAGACTATTGCCTGGATCGTGCGTCCCGGAGAAGTTCCTCCGGCGGATGAAGTCACGGTCGAATCGGGAAGAAAGATTAGCGTAGCTGCGGCGGCTTCTACCGCGTCGACTGCGGCATCGGCAAATCAACCGACGAGTCACACACAACCGGCGACCCAGCCCGTAAAGGTTTCCCCCAAGGCGCGACGTCTCGCCAGCGAACTCGGCGTCAATCTCGCCGACGTCCGTGGATCGGGCGCTGGCGGAGAGATCCTCGCTTCCGACATTGTCGCGGCTGCCGCATCCGAAGCCAACGTGCCGCCCGCGACGGTTGATGGCGGCAGCCCCATCTCCCGTCTGATGGCCGAACGCACCACGCAGAGCTGGACGACCGTCCCGCATTTCTTCGTCGTCCGCGAAGTGGACGCAAGCGCTCTGAACGACGTGCGGCAGAGGCTTGGACCCGAGATTGAAAAATCGTGCGGAGTGAAACTCACGCATACCGATCTGCTGGCAGCGCTAGTTGCCCGCGTCCTCCTCAAACACCCGCGCATGAATGCAAGCTGGACCAATCAAGGAGTTCGTAGCAATGCCGCGATCAACGTTGGACTAGCGATGGCGGTGGACGATGGCGTGGTCGCGCCGGTGATTCAAAACGCCGATAAGGTCGCTCTGGGCGAGATTGCGGTGCAGCGCCGCGACCTTGCGGAACGCGCGCGCGGCGGCAAGTTGCGTCCCTCTGATATCGCAGGTGGCACTTTCACCATCAGCAATCTCGGCATGTTCGGCGTGGACGCATTCACCGCAATCATCATTCCTCCCCAGGCCGCGATTCTTGCAGTGGGAGCCATCGCCAACCGGGTCGTCCCGGTCGGTGTCGGTCCGGATGTTCGTCCCGGCATTCGTCCCATGATGACCTTGACGCTCTCGAGTGACCATCGTGTCGTGGATGGCGCCCGAGCTTCGGAGTTCCTGCGCGATCTGGTCGAGGCAACCGGCAGCCCGCTGCAATTTCTCAACAACGCCGGAGCTGGCGATTAGTCCGTATGAAGCCTCATGGTTTCGAAGTCAAGAGCAAGATTTCGATTGCAGCCATTCTCGCCGCCCTGCTGCGAGTCAAGCTCCCAATCCCAATCTTCGCAGCCGCCCCGGGCTTGCTCGTGTTGATGGCCGCGCTCTCGCTGCCGAGTGCGGCGCAGGGAGGCCCACCCTTCATCGGCGACGACCCCGGTACCCCTGGCGACGGCAATTTCGAGATCAATGTCGCGGCCTACGCTGAGCGCCATCCCACCGAGCGCATCTACAATGCCCCTATTCTGGACGCCAACTACGGCTGGGGGCCCCGAATCCAACTTAAGTATCAGGCGCCCTATCTCGTGGATGGTACCGATGGAGGTCCGACTCGTAGCGGATTGGGGAAGTCGCTGGCGGGCGTAAAGTGGCGCTTCTATGACAGTGGTGAGGATGGCGTGCAGATCTCGACCTATCCTCAGCTCGAGTTCAACAACCCCACATCCTCGCTGCAGCGCGGACTCGTGGACTATGGCACTCGATTCTATCTTCCCATCGAGTTGACCAAAAAGATTGGGCCGTTCGTGGTCAATCCCGAGGTCGGCTACTGGTTCGCCGGTAGCAAGGGCGCAGCTTGGGCTACCGGACTTGTTGTGGGTCGGGATGTCAGTAAAAAGCTCGAACTGGATGGCGAATTGTATGACACCGCCAACACCAACGGTTCCAATCACTGGAACACCCTTGATGGCGGAGGCCGCTACAAGCTCGGACAGCACTTCGTGCTCCTGTTCATGGCCGGCCGCAGCCTCCGCGGGCCGACGAGCGGTCAGCCGCAATTCTTCGGCTACCTGGGGATGCAGTTCCTATTTTCCGTGAAACACAAGAAGGAAAACACGTCTGAGACCAGCCCGTAGCTCGAGATGTCGCACAGGGATCTGTAGAACTCGGGAAGTCAATTGGTACACCTTCTCGCTTTCTTCAGCCTCTGTGGAGAAGTAAGAAGAGGTTTACACCAAGAACCCGGTTGTGGGTAATCTGACCCGATTAGAATGGATTCGGAGCACGATTCATACCGCACTCTAATGATGATAATGAGAAGGACCTTGAATTAGGACATACCCGGGGGGCAAATGAAAACACATCTGAGATGGGGTTTCACAATTACTGTGTGCGCACTGCTCATGGTAAACATCGCACTCCCTCAGGACACCCTGAAACAGGACAGCAGCGCAACTGTAACCATCGTCACGGCAGGTGATGTCTCGGTCATCAGAGCGGCGGACGGCAAGACCGCAGTGACCATCAACTTCGTTCCAGGCAAGGCGAAGTCAGGCGACACACGAATTACGATTTCAGGCCCGTATTCCTTGGATGTGAACGGAGGCGTGAAGGAGGTCAAAGGCCCCCAGGGAGTCGAGCTTCATGTGCTAAGTCACGAAGAATTGCGCTTCGAAGCTCCGGAAATCAGTTTATGGGAACAATCACACAAGTTTTCTCAATCCTCTGCATGCAGCAAGATTCCCAAGTTTTCCGGATGTGGCAATCCAGTTTGTGACCAACCTGACCATCCGGGGGACCAGTGCCGGTATAACAGTAGTTCCGGCTGCTCCTGTGTGGCCCCAGGCGGCGGTCCATGCTCGGAGACGGCGAATCCTCCGCAAGAGCGGAAGTAAAAGCAAAACTGGCGTGAGCGCCGGCAGGGCATAGGCCACATCGGCAAATCCCCGTCTCTAACTCTAACAATGTCGGCGGTGCCAAGCCCTTTCGGAGCACACTGCGGCGTGCACTCGAAAGAAGAGCGCTATTTCACTTTCGTTGAAGAATCGCCATACCAACCAGGGCTCGCTCGCGATCGTCTCAGGTCAAGCGGTGCAGTGATGCAATTTGTGTGTCCCCTTCGAGATTTTGTTCTCTAGTGCCGTGACCGCGTGATGAAATCTCGATTTCCCCAAATCTTGTCAACCCCCAATTTCCCTGCTTTTTTCTCTATGTCATTGAATCGCCAAGGAAAATAAACCCGCCAAATCTGGCGGTATACCCCCTCCAACTTGATAAAATAAATATAGAGATCAAAACAAGGTGCGGAATCCTTCTCCGCACCCCTTTTTATTTGACATGCAAATTCTCCAGCGCCCCTGCCCCGGGCGAGAAACGAGCATTTGAACTCAGATGACCCCATCATCCGATGGCTAGATGACCCGGTCTCTCCCCTAAGTCCTTATTCCAGAATATTTTAGGTATAAGTCCTTTAGATTCAAAGACCGAATCAAAAAACTCCCGCTAACCCCATGATTCCATTAGCTAGGAGGAGGGGGGGTGGGAGTACTAACCAGTAAACACCATCCCGAACTGGGAATCGAATTCGGAATGACGCCCGATGCACACAGCACAAAACTGAATGCCCACACGTCGAAGTGACACTTAGAATGGCTGCATGAGACGAATCTGCGTTTTCTGCGGTTCGAGTTCTGGGAACCGTCCGGAGTATCGCGCTGCCGCCGAAGAATTGGGTGCGGAACTCGTGCGCCGGAAGATTGGGCTGGTTTATGGTGGCGGCAACGTGGGTCTGATGGGCCTCATCGCCGACGCCGTGCTGAGGGCAGACGGCGAGGTGCAGGGCGTCATCCCAGAACACCTGATGGGACGCGAGGTCGGACACAAGGGGTTGACCAAACTCCACGTCGTGCGATCGATGCACGAACGCAAGGCGCTCATGGCCGACCTGTCGGATGCCTTTGTCGCGTTGCCGGGCGGGTTCGGGACTCTGGAGGAGTTCTGCGAGGCGGTAACTTGGACACAACTCGGTCTGCATGCGAAGCCCTGCGGCATCCTGAATGTTTTGGAGTATTACTCGCCGCTGCTGGCGATGTTCGACCATGCGGTGGAGGAGCGATTTCTGAAGACGGAGAATCGGGCGCTGGTACTGGCGCGGGAGTCGCCTGCCGACCTGCTGCAAGCACTGGAGGAGTGGCGTCCCTTACGGGTTGAGAAATGGCTCAGTCGGGAGACGTGGTAAATCGCCAGAGTGCCCCCAACGGGGCTACTGCATCGCCTCTTTCTTCAACCTCTCAATCTGCTCCAGATGATTTGGTCCGTGTTTCGACATCATCTGCACGTAGTCGGCAACGGTGACTCGGTGATCGAGTTCGGGATGACGTGCGGATTTCTGCAAGTCTTCCGCTTGCAGTCGCTTCAGCAACTGCACGTTGGCGTGGCGGTTGAGTCCATAGAGTGCAACCAACTCGGGGGATGAGGACTCCAGATACCCTAGATTCTTCGCCCAAGCGTTCTGATCAATCGGTGCTATAACCGGGTCTTGATCAGCGAGCATTTGGCGAATGCGGTAGGCGTACAGTATTTCCATATCCGCCAGATGTCCAAGAATCTCCAAAATGCACCATTTGTCTGGTGCGGGTTTGTAGCGCAGTGTCTTCTCTGGTAGCCCTGAAACTGCCGCTGCAATTTGTTTCGGACTTTTTTCCGCTGCATCCAAATGCTTCTTCAGGTCCGCCTCAGTCATAAGGGATTCTCATTTGGCAATTTAGCGGACGACCAAGAGGATCACGAAGATCGTCCGCATCTGCTCAGTATAAACGCGGCATTATGCGCCGAGATTGCGGGAGGCAAGCAGTTGCTCATGCTGATACAGTCTGTGAGCAGTGCCTTACGATGTCTTGCGGGCTAACAAGAGCGTCCCGACGCTTGAGGATGAGTTGGAGGGAATTTTCGAGTCCCCCCCTTCGCACCAATCACTCCTGGGTTTGATTTTTCCAGGGGACCAATCGTGCCCCACCTTAGTTGTGGGGAATCCAATGGAGCAACTCATGGGGATCGGGAAACGACTCGGGTGCAACCAGAGTGTGCTCTGGCGGCCGAGTTCGTCCCCGGATCGCCGCAACCAAGGCGTCAAGGGCCTGTGCTGTGATTGCGGGCACCACGATGGTGGCTGCCAGAGTGCCCTGCCGTACCCAGGCTTGCCCGGTTTGCGGGAGACCGTCGACGCCAAGAAAGGGCAAGCGAGACTTGCGATCCTGCCCGGGTTCAGTCGGCTGGTCCTCAATCGCGCGCCGCGCGCCCACAGCAAGGGCGTCGTTTTGCGCCTGCACCACTTTAATTGCCTCATCGCGTGCCGTCGATAGCCGCAACCACGAGGCCACCACATGAAAGCCGGCTTCTTCGGTCCAGTTCGCGCCTTTCAAGATTCTGACATTTACGTTCGCCGGTTTGGTTTCGAGCATCCCTGCGGTGCGGTGCTCCGTGACGGTGCTAAGGGACGGACCCTGAACGTACAGAACGGAGCCGCCCTTGGGTAGAAGGGCGCCTAGCTGGCGTCCTTGAATCCGGCCGACCTCATGATTGTCAACACTGACCGCAAAGACCGGGACAGTGTTGCCGGAACGGAGTTCCTTTAAGTAATCGGGATCGCTATTAAGGACCACCCACGCCTTGCCGGATGCCACCACCGCCTCCGCGATCTTGGGAAAAGACGTTCGACCGGCCGATTCCACCAGGATGCCATCCGCGCCCTCGCGGTCGCGGATCGTGTCGAGAAGTTGCTGACTCTGATCAACGGCGTTGCTGTTGGCAAAGAGAATCTGCACCTCAACTCCCAGGCGGGCGGCGGCTTCCTGGGCCGCGGCGGCTTGCTGGCGCTGATAGTCGTTGTCCTGAGTGATGAGCGAGACGACAAAGCGGAGCTTTTTCATGTCTTCCCCTCAAAGACTGAGAAAAAAGCAAGGTAATGCCAGCACGCCCGGCTCCTGCTCAAGCGACTAGCCTTGCTTCAACGCATCCTCGAAAACTCAAACACCCCTTAGCGGGTAGAGAAGCTGTACACCGTTACGGTGTGATAGCGCTCCCCGGGTTTCAACTCAGTCGTGGGGAAATCGGGATGATTCGGTGAGTCAGGAAAGTGCTGCGTCTCCAGGCACACGGCTGCATGCAACTGGTCCGGCTTCCCGCCCTTGCCTTTGATCGAGCCGTCCAGGAAATTGCTGCTGTAAAACTGGACTCCGGGCTGATCGGTCAAGACTTTCAGCAAGCGCCCGCTGCCCGGATCATAGAGTTCGGCGGCTTCCGCCAGTTTTCCGCCCTTGCTATCCAGCACCCAGTTGTGGTCATAGCCGTGACCCCGGTGCAGCTGTTCATCGTCCGCGTTAATCCGCGCTCCAACAGCAGTCGCTTTGCGAAAATCAAAGGGCGTCGATTCCACCGGCTTCAACTCACCCGTCGGAATCAGCCCGGCATCCACGGGCGTGAAGTGCGATGCATGGAGCGTGAGTTGATGGTTCAGAATGTCGCCCTGCCCAGCCAGATTGAAATAAGAGTGATTAGTCAAATTGACGACGGTGTCTTTGTCTGTCGTTGCCGAATACTCGATTCGCAAACTCCCTTTCACCAATGTGTAGCGAACCATCGTCGACAAGTTACCTGGATATCCTGCCTCGCCGTCTTTACTCAAATAACTCAGTTCCACTCCGTCCGCGACCGCCTTCGCTTTCCAGACCACGTTGTTGAAGCCGTGAGGGCCGCCGTGCAGAGTGTTCTCGCCGTTGTTCAGAGGCAGCGAGTATTTCTTGCCATCCAGGGTAAAGCTGCCGTGCGCGATGCGATTCCCATAACGGCCAATGATGGCCCCGAAGAACGCGGAGGAAGGGCCGTTAAAGTTGGCCACATAGCCGTCGAGGTCATCGAAGCCAAGCACCACGTCCGCCGGCCTGCCGTTGCGGTCTGGAGCCTTCAGGGAAACCACAATCCCGCCGTAGGTTGCGATTCGAGCTTCGTAATTGCTGTCGCTCAGAGTGTAGATCTCCACCGGAGTTCCGTCCGGCAGTTTTCCAAATGGTTTGCTCGTCACTTTCGTTTGCGCCTCCGCGATCATTGTAACCGCTAAGCACAACCCGCCGATCGCGATCATCCGTAGGATTTTCTGAACCCTCATTGCGCTCCTCGCTTCCGATTTACCCGTTTGCCTGGACTGCTGCTGCAACGGCGATTAACGTTGGCAGGATGTCTCCCAGAGAGTCATTTCCCCGCTGGCCCAAAGTGAAATATAGCTTGTTATACAGAGGATACAGATCTTCGTAAGTGATTTGCGCCGAGCTATCAGGCGCGAACGTCCGGTGGCCGGGGCAAATCTTGTCTTGCGCTTCCTCGATGGTTTTGAAAGTGCCCGCAGCCAGAAAAGCAAAGATCGCGGATCCAAGACTGACTACGCTTTTGCTCGGAACCAGCACAGGACGCCCGAGCACGTTGGCATATACCTGGTTGAGCACATCATTTTTCTGAGGTATCCCTCCGGCGTTGATTACCCGTTTGATGTGTACACCATGCCCCGCCATACGATCGAGAATGACGCGCGTATGAAACGCCGTCCCTTCGATCGCGGCGAACAGTTCGTCTTGAGCCGTGCTCTGCAGGTTCCATCCCAGCGTAACACCGCGCAGGTTGGGATTCACCAGCACGGTGCGATCGCCGTTGTCCCAGGTCATGCGCAGTAAGCCTGTCTGTCCCGCCCGGTAGTTCTCCAAGCCGACGCTCAGCGTTTGCACATCGGTGGCGGCACGCGTTGCAATCGCGCTGAATATGTCTCCCACGGCGGAAAGTCCGGCTTCGATTCCGGTCCGTTGCGGATGCACGCTGCCCTGAACCACTCCACAAACGCCGGGCACCAGATTCACCGACGGAGTGATTCCAATGATGCAAGTCGATGTGCCGATCACGTTCACCATGTCATCGGTTCGGCAACCGGCGCCGATTGCGTCCCAATGCGCGTCGAAGGCTCCGACCGGGATCGGTATGCCTGCCTTCAGCCCCAGCTTTTCAGCCCAGACCGCCGATAGCGTACCCGCGATCTGATCGGAAGTGGCGTATTCGCCATCCAGTTTTTCGCGGACTCCCTGCAACAGCGGGTCCACTTTCACCAGAAAGCTCTCCGGTGGAAGGCCACCCAGTTCGCGGTTCCACATCCACTTGTGTCCCATGGCGCAAACGCTGCGCTTCACTTTCTTGGGGTCAGTGATGCCACAGAGCGTGGCCGCCACCATGTCACAATGCTCGAAGGCGGAGACGAACTCGGAGCGCTTCTCGGGGTTGTGGCGCAACCAGTGCAGAAGCTTCGAAAAACCCCACTCCGACGAGTACACGCCGCCGCACCATTGAATGGCTTCGAGTCCCTCGCGCCGCGCCGCTTCAGTGATCTCCGCTGCCTCGCCTTTGGCGCGGTGATCGCACCAGAGGTAGTACTCTGCCAGCGGTTGCATGTTTTTCCCGACGGGAATGACCGACGAGCCGGTGGTATCGAGCGCAATCGCCTGCACCCGATCCCCGGAGATGCCCGCCTTGCTCACCGCTTCGCGTGTGGCCGCCGCCAGAGCGCGCATGTGATCGTCGTGCGATTGCGTGGCATATTCCGGGTCTTCCCGCTTGCGGTGCAGAGGATATTCTTCCACGGCGGACGTCAGCAGGCCACGTTCGCTGTCTACGAGGGAGACGCGCACGCTAAGAGTTCCAAAGTCCACTCCCGCCACGATGGCCATCAGCAGGCCTCGTTGTCGTGCCCGTGCCAGTACATGTTCCAGCCCAGGTAGCGGGTCGCGGCCTCATGCACGGCCGAGGCGACGGTCGAAAGATTGGCGGCAACGTGGTGCTCGAAGCCGTTCTCGCAAATGTAGCGCAGCAACTTCTGCAAGTGCGCGATTTCGACCACTCCCGCGCCGCCGAAGGTGTTGAGCGGGTCGTCGGTGAAGCGGCCTTCACCCACGTACCCGCGCATCTTGCCGGACGTGTCGTCGGTCGAGAAACGTGCGAAGCTCATTTTCTCCGGCTTGATCACCCCGACACAGGTGCCGAAGGTGTTCTCCTTGCCCACCGTGCCGGCAATGATTGCCTGAAAGTCCATCTTTACCGAGCGGAAGAAATGTTTGGGCAGGTTCGAGCAATGAAAGCAGACCGCCTTGTTCGGGTCCGGCCCGTAGTTGTTATTCCAATCGAGAAGAGCCGACGGAGTTCTCGAAGCAAGTTGCATGGCGTGCATTCCCAGTACGCCGCAAATATCCACTTCGCACGCGCTGGACAGCAGTTCGTTACTCATCATGCTCATGATCGTGCAGGGAACGACGCCCAGGTTTTCTTCAATCGAAGTCCAGCACTGGACGGCGCTGATCGTAACCTCGGTCGCCGCCATCCACTGATCGACGACCGCTCCCAGTTTTGCCATTTTCAGCAAGGCCGCCGCCGGCACGTTGCTCGAATCCGCGTACTGCTTGATGGCGGCCAACTTGGCCTGCGCATGATCGTCGTTGTCTTTCATGCGCTCGATTCGCCCGAGCACTTCGGAAAGATCGAGCGTCTCGATGGAAATGCCCTGCGATTCCAGTATCTTCTCGCTGTAACGCACCGTGTTGAATGCGGCCGGGCGCGCGCCGATGGCGCCGACTCGCAGATTGCGAAATCCCTTGACCACCCGGCAGATCGCCGCGAACCACTCCAGATCGAGAGCAAACTCGGGCGAGTCGGGACTTTCCGTGTGCAACGTAGTAATGGAATAGGGAATGCCGTACTGCCGAAGATTGTTGCAAGCCGACATCTTTCCGCAGAAGCTATCGCGGCGAAAGGCAATTGCCATTTTCTCGGGATCGTCCGGCGTCGCCTGAATCAGGACGGGAACGCGGAGATCCGCCAGACGCAAGGCGTCGGCGATTGCCCGTTCTTCCCCGAAGTTTGGCAGGGTCACGATGATTCCGTCGATCCGCTCGCGATTGCGTTTGAACAGTTCGGCGCAGCGCCGCGACTCTTCCCGCGTCTCCACCGCCCCGTATCTGCTTTCCTCCGGAGTCAGCGCCACCGCCTCCATGTTGGCCGCTTCCAGCACGCGCAGAATTTCTTCCCGTCCGCTCTTGGCTAAGTGGCCGGGGAAAAAGCCCCGGTTGCCAACAATAACTCCCATTACCATCTTTTTATGATTGACCGGCATATTACTCCTCTCCCGCACCTCAGGATTTACGTTTTGGCGCGAATCGAAAACAATAAATAAGACCGAACACCAGCAACAGCGCTCCCCACCACACGTTGGCGTGTAAGTGGTAAAGGACCACGCTAGGATTTTCAGGAGGATTTATCAGTTGGTTAATTCCCGCAGCGAGAATCAGCGCCCCATTCACGGCCAGTGAAATACCGATAAAAAACCAGATCGAAATCATGCAGCGTGCCTCCGTTCACCAGAGAATCGTCTACCAGAAAATGATGTTTAGCGCGACGAAAACCAAACTAACCACGCCCGCCCAGAAAATAGGCCTCTGGTACAAGGGCAGCTTCCCTACGCTGGGAACCTTCGTCAGCCCGTACACCAACCCCGTCAACTGGCTCTCCGGTATTGGTTTGGTCGCCAGACTCACGACTACGGTCACGACGACGCAAGTTATAAAAGACCAGAGTGCCTGATACATATCCTGAGCAAGACCTTTGGCGTGAGGCGACAACGCCACATAACGCAGCGCGGAAGGATCGAGCTTCACCCAGATCCACATGCTGACCGAACAAGCCGTCCCGCATAGCAATCCCCAGAAACCGCCCGGGCCAGTCGTCCGTTTCCAGAGCATCCCAAGTACGACCGTACCGAACAGCGGAGCAATGAAGAAGCTGAATAACGCCTGCACGTAATCCATGATACTGGCGAACTGCATCACCAGATACGCTGTGCCTACGCTAATCAGCACGCCGATCACCGTGGTCCAACGCCCCATGTTCACGTAATGATGGTCGGTGCCCTTGCGATTGATAAACGGCCGGTAGATGTCGTAGGTCCACACCGTTGTGAAGGCGCTCACGTTGCCCGCCATTCCAGACATGAAGCCTGCGATCAGCGCTGTAACTCCAAGCCCGAGCAACCCGGGGCCACAGTAGCGGGCCAGCATAAGCGGGAGAACGTCGTTATAACTATGGCCCCCAGTTATTCTGGCCACCGATTCCGGAACCAGCTTCACCGGCAGCACGGCCAAGCCGATCAATCCCGGGAGGATCACGATGAACGGAACCGCCATCTTGAATGCGGCGCCGATAATCGGCGCTATTTCCGCGCTGCGAAGATCCTTCGCGGCCAGAACGCGCTGCACCACCAGGAAGTCCGTAGTCCAGTAACCGGTCGAGATCACCATGGCCAGCCCAAACACAATGCCGGTCCAATGAATTCCCATTGGATTGTTGGTGAATGAGCCCAAACCCGACCAGAGATGAACGTATTGCGTCGAGGCTCGCTGAGCAATTTGCAATTTGAGGTTGGTCCAGCCGCCGGCTTCGTACAATCCCAGAATCGGAATCAGCAGAGCGCCCGCCCAGATGAGAAAGAACTGCAGGACTTCATTGAAGATCGCGGAGCGCAACCCGCCCAGGGTCACATAGATCGCAACCGTCAGAGACGAGACCCAGATGCTGAAATTAATGTCCCACCCGAGCACGATCTGCATGACCTTGGCCATGGCAAACATGTTGACGCCGCTCATGAGTACGGTCATGAAGGCGAACGAAACCGCCGATAGCGCGCGGCTAGGTTCCCCGTAACGCAGTTGCAAATATCCCGGCACCGAATGCGTCTTGGAAATGTAATAGAACGGCATCATCACCAGCGCCAGGAACAGCATTGCCGGGATGGCGCCGATCCAATACCAGTGTGTCGCCAGAATGCCATACTGGTAGGCAGAACCCGCCCAGCCCATCAGTTCGAGCGCGCCGAGATTGGCCGAGAGAAAACTAAGACCGGCCACCCATGCCGTCATCTCCCGTCCCGCCATGAAGAAATCTTCGCCGGTGTTGGCTCGCCCTTTTAAGTACCAGCCGATGGACAGCACCAGGGCAAAATAAAAAATTACAATGACAACATCGATGGAGGATAGATGTACCAGCCGAGTTGGTACTGCGGCCGCTAGCAGTGGCGTCATCGCTTGTCCTTATCCTTGAGATGTCCTTAGATGTCCTTGGCCTGCCCGTAATATGCGTTCTTGCCGTGCTTTCTCAGATAATGCTTGTCGTGCAGCGCGCTTCCAACCGGTGGCGCCGCGGCATCGATGCCGAGCGTGAAATAGGCCATGCGCGCGATAGCCTCGAGAATGACTGCGTTATGAGCCGCTGTTCCCGCGTCCTCTCCCCAGGCGAAAGGCCCATGGTTGGCCACCAGCACGCCCGGCGTTGCAGAAGGACTTGTTTGCTGCAGGCTCCGCACGATAACGTAACCGGTGTTCTTTTCGTAGTCCTCGGCAATCTCTTCATCGGTCATCGTGTACGTTACCGGTATTGGACCATGGAAATAGTCCGCGTGAGTAGTGCCAAAGCATGGGATGGACCTGCGAGCTTGGGCCCAGGCGGTGGCATATTCAGAGTGAGTATGGGCGACGCCGCCGATTTCCGCAAACTGGTTATACAACACCAGATGGGTGGGAAGATCGGAGGAAGGCTTCAAATCGCCCTCCACGACGTTGCCGAGCAGGTCGGTGACGACCAGATGCTCCGGCCTCATATCTTTATAAGGAACGCCGCTGGGTTTGATCACAACCAATCCCTCTTCCCGAGAGATTCCGCTGGCATTGCCGAAGGTGTACAGAACCAGGTTTCTTCGTACGAGTTCCAGGTTGGCGTCCAGGACTTGTTCCCGCAGATGCTGCAGCATAGCTTCTGTCTCATCGCCGCGACCGCGTCCGGTCATACGGTAATCGTTTTCTCAAAATGAACAACTTGTCACATTATTCCCATGCCGGGTTCAATTGCAACCTTCTTTTTAGGCCGTCCGAATGGTATTGGAAAACTAGACGGTTCTCGACCCACAGGGGAAAGGACGATGGCGAGTGTGGGCGGTTCGGAGGTGAAGTTGCTCGCAGGAGTGATCTCAACAGCACGGCAAATGTGTATCGCGGCTTGTGTTGTATGTCGGGGTACGGAGGGTTGCGGCGGGAGCAGCGAGGTGCTAGGCTGGATGCGAATAAAAGGCGAATACACTCGCGGAGCATTGTATGTCCCCGTCGCAGCAGGCCTTAGCCCCACGATTCAGCACGACGCTCGATACTGTTCAGGAAATTCTGGGGTCGCTGGTGGCACGCTACCGCACCGACGAAGTGCTGACTTCGGTGCGGCAAATCGCGGCGCGTGAGGCGGAGTTTCGTCCCATGCCGGACTGGGTGAGAAGTGAACTGTCCGAGGCGTACCGCGCCAAAGGGATCAAAGAACTCTATTCGCACCAGGCCGCCACAGCCGAGTTAATCCACGGGGGCAGAAACGTTGTCGTGGTCACGCCAACGGCATCGGGGAAAACACTCTGCTACAACCTCCCGGTATTGAACGCAGTACTGGAGGATCCCGATACTCGCGCGCTATACCTGTTTCCGACCAAAGCGCTGGCCCAGGACCAACTCGCCGAATTGCACGATTTAGCCAAACGCCTCGACGACTGTTTTGGAGTGTTCACTTATGACGGCGATACGCCAAGTGATGCGCGCAAGGCGATCCGGGAGCGTGGGCATGTGGTCCTGACGAACCCGGACATGTTGCACAGCGGAATCCTGCCGCACCATACAAAATGGATGCGGCTGTTCGAGAATCTGCGCTACATCGTGCTGGATGAATTGCACACTTATCGCGGGGTGTTCGGAAGCCACCTGGCGAATGTGCTGCGGCGATTGCGACGCGTCGCGCAATTCTACGGTTCGAATCCGCAGTTCATCTGCTGTTCCGCGACAATTGCAAATCCGGGCAAGTTGGCCTCGCAGCTCATCGAGAAGGAAGTCGAGGTTGTCGAGGAGAATGGCGCTCCCGCCGGAGAAAAGCTTTTCGTTTTTTACAATCCGCCACTGGTCAACCGAAACCTTGGCATTCGGCGCAGCTATATCAATGAAGCCACGCGTGTAGCCAAAGAACTTCTTGCACGCAAGTTGCAGACGATTGTTTTCGCCAACAGCCGATTGCATACCGAGGTCCTGCTGACCTATTTGCAGCAGGCGAATCCGCCGAAGCCTGGCCAGGCGGAACCGGTTCGGGGCTATCGCGGAGGCTACTTGCCCGGCGAGCGGCGCGAGATTGAACGGGGGTTGCGCGAGGGCCGGATTCGCGGAGTAGTGACGACGAATGCACTGGAGTTGGGGATCGATGTCGGGTCACTCGACGCTTGTGTGATGGCGGGTTACGCGGGTTCGATTGCTTCGACGTGGCAGCGCGCCGGACGTGCTGGGCGGCGCAGCGGAACGTCCTGCGCGGTGTTCGTCGCGTCTTCCGCGCCGCTCGACCAGTTCATTGTGCAGCATCCCGACTATTTTTTCGGAAGTTCGCCGGAACACGCGCACATTCAGCCCGACAACCTCGAGATTCTCGTGAACCATTTGAAGTGCGCGGCGTTTGAGTTGCCACTGTCGCCCGATGAGAAATTCGGCAGCGTGGAATTGCCCGAACTCTGCAAGCGGCTTGCTGAAGCAGGGTTCCTGCAGCCTAGCGGGGGCAATTGGCATTGGATTCAGGAGGGCTATCCGGCGGATACGATTAGTCTGCGATCGGTGACGTCCGACAATTTCGTCATCATCGACATTACCGGAGATGATGATGGAGAGCCGGAGCTGATTGGAGAGGTAGACTTTTCGTCTGCTCTGACTACCGTTCATCCGAAGGCGATCTACATCCATCAAGGGCAGCAGTATCACGTCGAGCGACTTGATTTCAGCCAGCGCAAAGCATACGTGAAGCGCGTGAACGTCGACTATTTCACCGACGCCATCCGCTACACGCAGGTGAGAGTGCTCGAAATCGCAGAACAGCAGAGCATCCCAGGTCCGGCAACACGCGCTCATGGCGATGTGCTCGTGCGATCGCAGGTTGTCGGCTTCAAGAAAATCAAATTCTTCACCAACGAGAACGTGGGCTCCGGGAAGCTCGAATTGCCGGAGAACGAGATGCACACCACTTCGTTCTGGGTGACGCTCGAACACGAACTGCTGGCGGGATTGCCCTTCACGCTTTCGGAGCGACAGAGTGGCATCTTTGGATTGCTCTATGCCCTCGGGTCCATGGCGACGCTGCTTCTGATGTGCGACCGTCGCGACCTTGGCGCCGCGGTCGGCGAGCGGCCGGCGAGTGCGGGCGCCGACACTGATATTGAATGGCAGGAGTTCGCGGCTTCGACGGGTGCCGACAAGGAATTCTTCGAGCCAAACCTGTATCTGTACGACGCGTATCCCGGAGGGATTGGATTCAGCGAACCGCTCCACCGCATTTGTGACGTGCTCTTGACCCGCACGCGCGAACTCATCTCGGCTTGTCCGTGTGAAAACGGATGCCCATCGTGTGTCGGCCCCGCCGGTGACAGGAGTGAGCGCTCCAAGGAAGTAGCTCTCGCGATCCTTGAGCGTATGTGTTCCGGCTCTCCACCAGCAAGCTTGGATCGACGGAAATAACAATCACGCGGTCACGGTAGCTAGGAAGGCATGAGTCTCACGACAGCAGATCGCTTTGCCCGGTTGAAGGCGCTGCAACGCCCACCGTCCATGCAACTGCCCCTAGCTGGACGCGAGGTCGTGCCGCTGCCGAATCCTGCTGCAGCAGAAATCTTCGACAGAGCTTCGCGTGTTGCCATCGGAGCAGAGAGGCTTGCGCTGATTCTCGGTGCCACGGTAAAGCGGAACTGCCACGGCGAACATCTGTCACTGCATTGTTGGCATGGTGGTCATGCCCCGTGCGCTCCAAGTGCCGCGGCACTGCGGTTGCTCGGACCCGATGCTTCGGAAGATGCCGCCGACGCCCAGAAGTGGCTTTTTCTTGATACGGAGACGACAGGACTCGCAGGCGGGACGGGAACGTATCCGTTTCTGGTCGGCCTGGCATGGTGGGAAGGCGGAGGCCTGGAGGTCGAGCAGTTGTTCATGCGTGAGTACAGTGAAGAGCGTTCGCTGCTCGCGGCGCTGGCCGAGCGCTTGACCGAACGTCCGGTACTCGTCACGTTCAACGGGAAATCGTTCGACTGGCCGCTGCTCGAAACTCGCTATCGCATGACGCGAACGATTGCTCCGCCAGTCCCGCGCGTCCACCTCGATTTCCTGCATCCGGCGCGGAATCTCTGGCGCCTGCGGCTGGGCTCTGTGAGATTGTCGCAACTCGAACGCCACGTGCTGGGGTGGGACCGCGGCGCAGATCTGGTCTCGGAGCTGATCCCGAGAATCTATCTCGACTTTGTGCGCGGCGGGCACGCGGAGCCGCTGGTTCCAGTCTTCCAGCACAACCAGATGGATCTGCGCGGGCTCGCCGGACTCGCGGGGCGCATCCTGTCACTCCTCGGCGATGAGGGCGGTACTTCCCAGGATGGATTGGAGTTGTACGGCGTGTCTCGCATTTGCGAGCGGCGCGGTGAGGTAAAGCGTGCGCGCAAACTGTACGAACAGTCGATCGGGTCGGCGCTTCCGATGGAAACTGATCGCGCTGCTCGCGTTGCGCTCGCAAGATTGGCCAAGCGCGACGGCGACCTCGCACGCGCACGTGAGCTCTGGGAAAGCGCGCTGGGAAACTCTCGCGAGGGCTTCCAAGCTTACGAGCAGTTGGCCATCTACTACGAGCACGAGGCCCGAGAGCCGCGACAGGCGTTAACGATCTCACGTCAGGCGCTCGCCCAACTTCATCGGGCGAACCAAGTTGGGACGATCGCGGCGGCAGCATACCGCAGAACCAAGGCGCGATTCGAGCACCGACTCGTGCGCCTCGAACGCAAGGCCGGCCCGCTCCTCGATCCGTTTGACGCATTTTCGCGCGCGGGTTGAAGAGACTCGGGCCCAACACAAAAATTGGCGGCTCGCCGATTGTAATGGCGATCGTCGGTAGAGCAGTGTTGACTACCGATCGTTTGCCTGATTGCCGAAGCGTACCACAGCATTGCTCCGGCCTACCTGGTGCTTCTGGTGGCGTATATTGTTGTCGCGGGCTATGCCTTTGCTGGCGCGAAGGCGGGATATCCCGCGGAAGGGAAGTAACGCCTGCGGCGCCACGGAGAAGGACGGAGCGATTCTTAGAGTTCAACGGCGTTGTTGAAGAAAGGACCACATGTTCTCACTAATACGATCTTATATGGGCCCTATTCGCAGATTTGTCGGCGCAAGCGTTCTTCTGTTGTCGCTTATAGCTCACTCTTCTTCGATGTTTGGGCAGAGCGCAACTTCTCCGACTGCACCTACCGCCTCTGAACCCCCGGCCGTGATTGACCAGGCTTGGCAGAAGGCCAGCGCGAAGTATGACGCCCAACGCTCGACCATCCTTAAAGAAGTGGACCGCGTGGATGATATCGGCCCGTACCGACCGGATTGGGAATCGTTCCAGAAATACGAAGTTCCCGCGTGGTACAAGGACGCTAAGTTCGGAATCTTCATTCACTGGGGTGTTTACTCGGTTCCCGCTTTTGCCAACGAATGGTATCCGCGAGACATGTATCGCGAAGGTTCCGATGAGTACAAACACCACATCGCCACTTACGGACCGCAAGATAAGTTTGGCTACAAGGATCTTATCCCGATGTTCAAGGCCGAGCGCTATGACCCCGCAGCTTGGGCGCGGCTCTTTAAGGAGGCGGGTGCGAAGTATGTCGTTCCAGTCGCTGAACATCATGACGGCTTTGCCATGTATGACAGCGGCCTCAGCGACTGGACGGCGGCGAAGATGGGCCCGCACCGCGACGTGATTGGCGATTTGGCAAAGGCGGTGCGCGCCGAGGGTCTTCACTTTGGCGCTTCGTCACACCGCGTGGAGCACAATTTTTTTCTGGGCGTGGGCCGCAGCGTTCCGTCCGACATCAACGATCCGAAGTACGCGGATTTTTACGGACCAGCGCACAATTGGCTGGACAAACCGGAAGGCACACCGCTTTCCGATGACTTTACTTACGTTTCCTCGGCGTGGGCCGACGACTGGCTTGCCCGTTCTTCGGAAATTGTCGAGAAATATCATCCCGACGTCATGTACTTCGACTGGTGGATCGGACAAGCATCGATTCGTCCGAACCTGGCTCGCTTTGCGGCGTTCTACTACAACTCGTCGCTCAAATATGGTGATCACGTCGGAGTGATTGACTACAAGGACTATGCGATGCAGGAGCACTCCGCAGTGCTCGACATCGAACGCGGCCAACTCGGCGACATTCGCCCACTCTATTGGCAGACGGACACTTCGGTGAGCAACAAATCGTGGGGCTACATCGGGAACGACACTTTCAAGTCACCGAAGTTCATAGTTCAACAACTCATCGATATCGTGAGCAAGAACGGCAACCTGCTGTTGAACGTCGGCCCTCGCTCGGACGGCACCATACCCGACGAAGTGCAGCAAGTGCTGCGAGACGTAGGGTCGTGGTTGACCGTTAACGGGGAGGCCATTTACGGCACACGCCCGTGGAGGACTTATGGGGAAGGCCCCACCAAAGTCGTGACCGGAGCTTTCCACGACGCCGACACCAGCGACTATACTGCCGAAGACTTTCGCTTCACGACCAAGAGCGACACGCTGTACGCGATTGAACTCGGCTGGCCATCCAGCGGGGAAGCGGTCATCCGTTCTCTGGGAAGTGGGGTTGGCGGTGGGAGAGTCGAAGGGGTGGCGCTGCTTGGTTCCGATGCGAAGCTCAGATTCGAGCAGCAGGCCGACGGTTTGCATATTCAAGTTCCGGCGCAAGCATCCGGCAAATATGCGTATGCTTTTCGCGTGGTTTGGCAAAAATGATTTAAAGATTCCAGTAGACGAATAGGGAGCGTATGAAACAAACAGACCGTAGTCCAGTTGCGAATCGGAAAAAGTCAGAGTCGAGCACCCTTCCCTACAAGAACGCCGCGCTGCCCGTGGCGAAGCGAGTGAAAGATTTGCTCTCTCGCATGACGCTGGAAGAAAAGGCGGCCCAGATGCTTTGTATCTGGCAGAAGAAGCCAGAAACCCTGGTCGATAGCGAAGGTAATTTTGATCTGCAAAAGGCCAAGGCCGCATTTAAGGACCGCCGCGGACTGGGCCAGGTCGGCCGCCCCAGCGATGCGGGCAAGGGCAAGGACGCGCGCGGCATGGCGGAACTCACCAACGCGGTCCAGAAGTTTTTCATCGAGAACAGCCGCCTGGGAATTCCGGTGATTTTTCATGAGGAGTGTTTGCATGGTCATGCGGCCGTTGACGGTACGAGCTTCCCCCAACCCATCGCGCTGGGAGCGACGTTCAATCCGAAACTGGTCGAGTCGCTTTTCACGATGACGGCCGAAGAGGCTAGGCTCCGCGGCACCCACCATGCCCTGACGCCGGTGGTAGATGTGGCGCGCGAGCCGCGCTGGGGCCGAGTCGAGGAAACTTATGGCGAAGACCCGTATCTGGTTTCGCGGCTCGGTATCGCGGCGGTGCGCGGTTTTCAAGGCGATGGAAAGTTTCGGGATAAGAAGCGTGTCATTGCAACCCTCAAGCACATGGCCGGCCACGGGCAGCCGGAATCGGGTATCAACTGCGCGCCCGCGAATGTGTCGATGCGCGTGCTCCGCGAGACTTTCCTTTATCCCTTCAAAGCGGTCTTGGACAAAGCCGGCCCCATCAGCGTGATGGCTTCATATAACGAAATCGACGGCGTACCGTCGCACGCCAACAAGTGGCTGTTACGTGACGTGCTTCGCAAGGAGTGGGGGTTCAAAGGATTTGTCGTCTCCGACTATTTCGCGATTTGGGAGTTGAGCTACCGTCCCGATACGCACGGCCACTTCGTGGCAAAGGACAAAAAGGAGGCGTGCGCACTCGCGGTCGAAGCCGGCGTGAACATTGAACTGCCGGACCCCGACTGCTACCTGCATCTCGTCGAACTCGTCCGCAAGCGTGTGCTCAAAGAGTCGCAACTCGACGAGTTGGTCGCCCCGATGCTGTACTGGAAGTTCCAAATGGGCCTGTTCGAAGATCCCTACGTCGATCCCGACGAAGCCGCGCGGGTAGTCGGTTCCGACGCCAATCGGAAGCTGGCGCTGCAAGGAGCGCGGGAAGCCATCACGTTGCTGAAGAATGAAAACAATATTGCGCCGCTCAATCTGGATCGGATCAAGACCATCGCAGTCATCGGCCCGAATGCGGACCGCAGTTTGCTTGGCGGCTACAGCGGAGTGCCGAAGCACAACCGCACGGTACTCGAGGGCATCAAGGCAAGAGTGGGTAATCGCGCCCAGGTCCTCAACAGCGAAGGCTGCAAGATCACGATTGGCGGATCATGGAATCAGGACGAAGTCATCCCCTCCAATCCCGATGAGGACCGCAAGCAAATTGCCGAGGCCGTCGACGTAGCAAAGCAAGCGGACGTGATCGTGCTTGCTATTGGGGGCAACGAGCAGACCTCGCGCGAGGCGTGGTCGCTCGTGCACATGGGCGACCGCACCAGCCTGGATCTAATCGGCAGACAGGAAGAACTGGTCAGGGCGATGGTCGCAACCGGCAAACCGGTCATAGTCTTTCTGTTCAACGGGCGCCCGCTCTCCATCAACTACCTGAGTCAAAAAGTGCCGGTGATTTTCGAGTGCTGGTATCTGGGGCAGGAAACGGGAACGGCTGTCGCGGAAGTGCTGTTTGGGGATTTCAACCCAGGGGGCAAGCTGCCGATCACCATCCCTCGATCGGCTGGCCATCTGCCGGCGTTCTACAACTACAAGCCTTCGGCGCGGCGCGGTTATTTGTTCGACGATGTGTCGCCGCTTTACCCGTTCGGCTACGGGCTGAGTTACACAACCTTTGCGATCAAAAACGTGCGGCTGGCGAACAAGAACATTCGCAAGAACGAATCAACGCGCGTTCTGGCAGAACTGACGAACACTGGTAAACGTGAGGGTACTGAAGTTGTGCAGATGTACATTCGCGATTCGGTGAGTTCGGTGACCCGGCCTGTCAAAGAGCTGAAGGGTTTCCAGAAAGTTTGGTTAAAACCAGGCGAGAGCAAAACCGTGTCGTTGGACATCACGCCGGAACTGCTGGCGTTCTACGATGTCGATATGAACTACGTGGTCGAACCCGGCGAGTTCGAAATCATGATTGGCAGTTCTTCACAGGACGCTGATTTGCAGAAAGTGGTTTTGCAAGTGAAGGAGTAAGGAAGCGTCGGTCAGAGGCAAGCCATACGAACCGCCGTCGCGGACGGGTGCCACTCGTCCGATACGGCGCAGGTTTATCCAGAAACGAGGCAGGACAGGAAATGATTCAGAAACTTTCAATTAAAGAGAAGGTCGGCTACAGCCTCGGCGACATGGCTGCGAACTTCATCTTCCAGACGATGCTAGCCCTGCAGTTGAGTTTTTATACCGACACATTCGGGCTGACGGCGAAAGCAGCGGGAACGCTCTTTTTAATCGTTGGCTTGAGCGCCGCTGCGATCAATCCGATCATGGGCGTTATCGCGGATCGGACCACCACCCGCTGGGGCAAATTCCGCCCTTGGCTTCTCTGGACTGCAGTGCCGTTTGGTGTCATTGGCGTTCTGACATTTACCACTCCACACCTCAGCCCGGCCGGCAAGATCATATACGCCTACGTGACCTATAGCCTTCTGCGACTGATCTATGTGGTAAACAACGTGCCCTACTCGGCATTGACCGGTGTGATCACCGGCGACCCGGATGAGCGGACCAGCCTGTCTTCGTTCCGTCAGTTCTTCGCCAACGGCGCGGCCTTCATTGTGCAGGCCCTGGCCATTCCGTTGCGCGACTACTTCGGACGGGGCGACAGCGCCAAAGGCTATCAGATGACCATGGGCTTGTTCTCGATCCTGTGCGTCATCTTTTTCATCGTCACGTTTGCGACGACCAAAGAGCGGATCCAACCCGATCCGAAGCAGAAAACCTCTCTGGGGAAGGACCTCTCGGATCTAGTCAAAAACGGGCCATGGATCGCATTGTTCCTGGTGACCACCTTCTACTTCATCGCGATCTCGATCCGCAGTGGCGTGATGTTGCCGTTCTTTAAGTACTGCGCGGGCAATGAACGGCTGTTCAGTTGGTTCAACGGTTTCGGACTTACGGCGCTACTCATTGGCGTGGCTGTTTCGAACTCAATATCCATTCGAATCGGCAAACGAAACTTGTTCATTCTGTCCATGGTGCTGGCGGCAATCTTTAACGTGGCGCTGCTATTCCTTCCGTCGAATGCAACCGCGGCCATCTTCGGGTTGGAAGTCCTACGCCAGTTCGCGTTTGGCTGGTCTTGCCCGCTATTGTGGGCGATGATCGCCGATGTAGCCGACTACGGCGAGTGGAAGACCGGACGTCGCGCCACCGCAACCGTCACTTCAGCCGTGGTGTTTGCGCTGTGGGCCGGGCTGGCTCTCGGCGGCTGGATTAGCGGTTGGCTGTTCGACTTCTATGGCTACGTAGCGAACGCCGTGCAGACTACTCACTCTCTGACGGGCATCCGGATGACGGCGAGCGTATACGCCGGGCTGGCGTTCATGCTCACCGCGGTCTGTTTGTTCTTCTACCCGATTACCAAGGAGTTCAATTTACAGATCGCGAACGATCTGACCGAGCGGCGCAAGCGCTACGCAACCCCAAATCCGGACGCCGCTTCATGAGGGAAATGTATGCAATTCTGACTCCAGGCCCTTTTCAAATGCCCCACTCTTCCGGCCGGGTGGAAATCCGTTCACACCAACCCGTGCAGATGGCGTCGCGCCCACTGCGATCCACCACGAAGACCTCGGACTCTATCAAGAGCCGCTCCATTAGTCATCGAAATTAGGAAACGAGTTTCCTTCCTAAGCGACTGAAAGGAAGAGTTAACTGGAGGAGGCAAATCAACTGTGTGAGCTGCAGGATTGAAGTCGATTCATCTGAGTCTCCAGCGAGTGGGATGCGGACTTGCACTTCTGAGAATCGGTGTTACCATGACAGGTCCGTTAACGTACACGATATGGATTTTCCCCTATTGTGACGTGGCACCGGTGAGCCTGATTCACCTCGACACCTAGCGATCGCCAAGGAGAATGCATATCTACCTACTAGGGATTGACGTCGGAACGGGCGGAACGCGCGTCCTCATTGTCGATGAGGACGGGCATGTGGTTGCCTCTGCCACCGAAGAGCATGCTCCCTTTGTTTCCCCGCAGATTGGTTGGGCCGAGCAGCAGCCTGACGATTGGTGGGCTGCTTGCACAATTGCCATTCCGCGCGCTCTAGAAATCGCGGGACTGCGTGGCGACGACATTGCTTGCCTCGGTTTCTCCGGACAAATGCATGGCGCCGTGATGCTCGACGAAAGCGGACGAGTGGTGCGCCCGGCACTAATCTGGTGCGACGTGCGCACCGATGCCCAGTGCCGCGAGTTGAATGAAAAGATCGGAGCGGAACGGATCATCCAGTTGACGTGCAATCCGGCCCTGGCCAACTTCACACTGACCAAGTTGCTGTGGGTGCGAGAAAACGAACCGGAGAACTGGAAGCGAGTTCGCTCGGTCATGCTGCCGAAAGATTATGTTCGCTTCCAGCTCACGGGAGAGCGCGCTACCGATATGGCGGATGCTTCCGGAACTCTGTTGCTGGATGTTGCCAACCGGCGCTGGTCGAACGAGATGTTGGAAGCGGCCGAAATCAATCGCGACTTGCTGCCCACACTTTATGAATCGCCCGACGTCTGCGGCAAAGTGTCCACTCGCGCCGCTGCCGCCACGGGTTTGAAAGCAGGAACTCCAGCGGTCGCGGGCGCCGGGGATCAGGCGGCGGGAGCGACCGGGATGGGGATTGTGACGCCGGGCGCCGTCAGCGCGACGATCGGCACGTCCGGAGTTGTGTTTGCGGCGACCGATGCTCCCGCGCTCGATCGACAAGGACGGCTGCACACGTTTTGCCACGCGATTCCCGGTCGCTGGCACGTCATGGGCGTCACCCAATCGGCGGGACTCTCCCTGCGCTGGTTTCGCGATCAGTTTGGCGCGGGCCCGGACGATGGGCGAGATCCTTATGAACGCTTGACGGAAGAAGCGGAAACCGCGCCAACAGGCTGTAAGGGACTCTTATGGACGCCTTACCTGATGGGCGAGCGCACCCCACACTTGGATCCTCGTGCCCGAGGCGCGCTCGTGGGTGTTACCGCTTCGCATACCAGGGCGGACGTGATTCGCGCCATTCTCGAGGGAGTTGCTTTCAGCTTGCGCGACACCTTCAGCATTTTTGGTGAAATGAATGTGCCGGTAAAAAGCGTGCGCCTGGGCGGAGGCGGAGCTCGATCGCCGTTGTGGCGGCAGATCCAGGCCGATGTTTACGGACACGAAGTTGAGATTGTCGAGGCAGAAGAGGGAGCCGCGTACGGTGCAGCCCTGTTGGCCGGCGTAGGCGCTCGGAAGTGGGCTTCGGTGGATGAGGCGTGCGCCTCGGTCGTACGCGTTGCCAAGAGCGTCCCGCCAAACGCGGATGCGGTAGCTGTGCTGAATAAGAACTATGCGGCCTATCGCCGTGTATACGGCGCGACGCGCGACATCTTTGCTTACTAGATTTTTTATGTTGGAGAAAGGCACTCATATATGGCGAAAAACGGAAAATACGAACCCAGGCCGGAACACAAATTTACTTTTGGCCTGTGGACCGTGGGAAGCCTTGGACGAGATCCGTTTGGTGATGCCGTGCGGGAACCGTTGTCTCCGCCGGAACGCGTTGATCTTCTGGGTGAGGTGGGCGCGTGGGGCGTGAATTTCCATGACAACGACCTGGTTCCGATCGATGCAACGCCGGCGGAGCGCGACCAGATTGTGCGCGATTTCAAAAAGGCCTGCGAGCGGAATCACATCGTCGTCCCCATGGCGACTGTGAACCTGTTCTTCCATCCCGTTTTCCGGGACGGGGCCTTCACCGCGAACGATCCGGAAATACGCGCGTACGCGTTGCAGAAGACGATGCGCGCCATGGACCTCGGGGCCGAATTAGGCGCGAAGGTCTTCGTGCTGTGGGCGGGAAGAGACGGCGCGGAAACTGACGGATGCCGCCGCGCCGACGTTGCGGTGCAGCACGCGCGCGACGCCATTAACTATCTTTGCGAGTACAACGCGGACAAGAAGTACGGCTTCAAGCTTGCGCTGGAAGCTAAGCCCAACGAACCGCGGAGCGATATCTATTTCCCAACCACGGGGCACTATCTGGCGCTGATCCCAACCTTGGATCATCCTGAAATGGTCGGCGTCAATCCTGAGGTCGCTCACGAGCGAATGGCTGGTCTGAACTTCATGCACGGCGTGGCTCAGGCCTGGGACGCGGGGAAACTCTTCCACATCGATCTGAATGACCAGGAGCCGGGACGCTTCGATCAGGATTTGCGCTTTGGCTCAAATAACCCTAAATCCGCTTTTTGGCTGGTGAAGTTTCTGGAAGACGTCGGTTACGAAGGCGCGCGCCACTTCGACGCTCATGCCTACCGCACCGAAGACTACGAGGGCGTGAAGGACTTCGCTCGTGGCTGCATGCGTACTTACCTCATCCTAAAAGAGAAGGCGGAGCAGTGGAATGCCGACAAAGAAATCCGGCAAATTCTAAAGCAGATCGAAGCCGAAACGGGCGATACTCCTCCGGCGAATAAGTACTCGCGAAAGGCTGCGACCGCGCTGCTCGGATATAGCTTCGACAAGGCCGCGATTGCGAAGAAGCGCCTGCCCTACGAGCGGCTCGATCAAATCACGATCGATATTCTTCTTGGCGTCCGTTAGAGAACCGGCCATCATATGTTTCTGTGACGGGTGCGGCTATGCGTTCTCTGTCGGCCAACGATTGCTCTCGCGCTGTAAGTTCCTGCAAGTGTTTCCACCGGGCCAAGTGGGTCGAAGAAACGACTCTGTTGGTCCTCTGTCTTCTCAGTTTTACTCAACCTAGCTTCGCTCTTGGCCAGGCGCGATATCTGGAGGCCGTTCCTCGGCCCGGCAGCTTTGTCATTGCCCAAGGGAAAACTCTCGCCAGCATTTATATAGACCCCAACGATTATGCGGGAGTGGTGCGCGCTGCGCATGACCTGCAAGCGGACGTGGCTCGGGTCACTGGTCGCAGCCCCCGTGCTGCCGAAGTCGAAAGCGTTCTCGGCACCAATGCGATCATAATCGGCACGATTGGAAAGAACGCAGTGATCGACCGCCTCATCCGGCAACGGAAGATAGATGTAACCGCCGTGGCTGGTCAGTGGGAGGCATTTCTCATTCAAGTTGTTCCGCGGCCTTTGCCCGGCGCTGAAATGGGGTTGATTATTGCCGGAAGCGACAAGCGCGGCACCATCTATGGTATCTATGACCTCTCCGAGCAGATGGGAGTTTCTCCCTGGTATTGGTGGGCGGACGTTCCTGTAGCTCGCAAGGACGCTCTGTTCGTGAAGGCCGGCAAGTACATACAAGGGCCTCCCGCCGTCAAGTATCGCGGAATCTTCTTGAACGACGAGGCTCCCTCACTGTCTGGATGGGCGCACGAGAAGTTCGGAAACCTCAACCACCAGATGTACGAGAGAGTTTTCGAACTCCTGCTGCGGCTAAAAGCCAACTATCTTTGGCCGGCCATGTGGAACAACGCTTTCAACGAGGATGATCCGCTGAACCCGAAGCTGGCCGACGAATATGGCATCGTGATGGGGACCTCGCACCACGAGCCGATGCTGCGCGCGCAACAGGAGTGGAAGCGGCACGGCACTGGACCCTGGAACTACGCGACCAATGCCGCAGTTCTCCGCCAATTCTGGACGGAGGGCGCCGAGCGCAACAAGAACTATGAAAGCATCATGACCATCGGCATGCGTGGCGATGGCGACATGCCCATGGTGGAAGGGGGCGACATCGCGGCCAACGTGAATCTGTTGGAACGGATCGTGGCCGACCAACGCAAAATCATCGCCGATCACGTGAATCCAGACGTGTCTAAAGTTCCCCAACTCTGGGCGCTCTACAAGGAAGTGCAGGAGTACTACGAGCATGGCATGAGAGTTCCAGACGATGTGACTCTGCTCTGGTGTGATGACAATTGGGGGAATCTCCGCAGGCTGCCAACCGCTGACGAACAAAAGCGCAGTGGAGGCGCCGGCATTTACTATCATTTCGATTACGTCGGAGATCCGCGCTCCTACAAGTGGCTCAACACGATTCCGATTACAAAAGTGTGGGAGCAGATGAACCTGGCGCATCACTACGGTGCCGATCGCATTTGGATTGTCAACGTGGGCGACCTCAAGCCCATGGAGTTTCCGATAGAGTTCTTCCTGACTTTGGCGTGGAATCCTGATCAGTGGTCGCAGAAGAAGATCCGGGAATATACCAGGAGTTGGGCCGAGCGCGAGTTTGGGCCGAGATACGCTCCGGAGATTGCCAACATCATTTCCGCGTACACAAAATACAACGGGCGACGGAAACCTGAACTTCTCGACCCGACTACTTTCAGTCTAGTGGACTACGAGGAAGCGGACCGCATCGTCGCCGAGTGGAAATCAGTGGTTGCGAAGGCTGAGCGGATCTATCGAAGCTTGCCAGAGGACAAGCGCGACGCTTTCTTCGAACTCGTGCTCTACCCGACAAAAGCCTCCGCGCAAGTCGCCGAGCTCTATGTGACGGCGGGGAAGAACCATCTCTATGCCAGCCAGGGAAGGGCCAGCACGAACGACCTCGCGGCGCAGGCCCGCGCGCTGTTTCAGGCTGATGCTGCGCTTTCCGATTTCTACAACCACACTCTCGCACACGGCAAGTGGGACCACATGATGGACCAGACCCATATCGGGTATTCCTCGTGGAACGAGCCATCCTCGAATGTCATGCCGAAGGTCGCTGAGATTGAAGTCCCGGTTGCCGCCGCCATGGGAGTCGCTGTAGATGGTTCGACCGCAGCATGGCCGGGCGCATCCGGCCAACCTGAGCTCCCGCAATTTGACGGATTCAACCGGCCGCGACGATACATCGACGTGTTTAATCGCGGAACAACGCCCTTTCAATTCACCGCCACAGTCAGCGCGCCGTGGATCGTGCTGGATCGAACGCCGGACTCCATAGAACGCAACACCATAGAAAAAGAGCGGCGCTTGTGGGTGAGCGTGGACTGGCTTAAGGCGCCGAAGGGCTTGTCGGAAGGTTCGGTGACGATCATAGGGCCCAGTGATGTTCGAGTCACCGTCAGAGTGCAAGCATTCAATCCAGGAACACCGGCCAGAGCTTCTGTCCGCGGCTTTGTCGAAGCGAACGGCTACGTGTCCATCGAAGCCGAGCACTACTCGAAGAAGATTGATGCAGATTCAGTGCGCTGGGAAAAAATCGCGGACTATGGCCGGACGCTGTCGTCCATGTCGATCTTTCCCGTTACCTCCCGGAGCGTGACGCCTCCCGAGAACTCCCCGTGCCTCGAGTATCAAATATATTTATTCCACGCCGGTCCGATTGAAGTTGAGGCGATCCTTGCTCCGAGCTTGAATTTCGTGCCCGGGCGGGGTCTGAGATACGCGATCTCGTTCGATGACCAATCGCCCCAGATCATGGATGCATTGGCGGCCAACTCTCTTGCTGATTGGGAGAAGTCGGTAGCCGACAGCGTGCGTAAGGTGAAGTCCAGGCACGTTCTGGCGGAACCGGGCTATCACACTCTGAAGTTCTGGATGGTAGATGCGGGAGTTGTGCTGCAGAAGTTGGTCGTCGATGCGGGCGGAGTGAAACCGAGTTACCTCGGACCGCCGGAAAGCTATCGCGGCAGCGGCGCAGCTTCTGCTCGCTGACGTGCGACGACGTTCCTACTGCGCCGGCTCCTTGATTGGAACAATCCTATCGCCGGCCACGTCTCGCAGTTGCTGGACTATGCCGGAGGGCCAGTGAATCTCGACCAGATCCGCCGAGGCATTTGTTCCCAAGCCAAAATGGACCGGTCCGGCGCTGGACGAAGCATAGCCCGCGGCTGTTGACATGTGGTTGTATTGCGTGCCGCTCTTGGTTGCCACCTTGATGCGCGCTCCAATGCCATCGCGATTGCTCTTGGTTCCTTGAAGCTTGAGTTCCAGCCACTGGTTGTTGCCTGGGCTCTGATTGATCCAGATCTCCGCCGGTGCATTGATGGCACTCACGACTACGTCGAGCCGCCCATCCCCGTTAAGGTCACCGATCGCGGATCCGCGATGCCGTGCCGGGGGACGTGAGGTGAGTCCGGCCTCGGCCGTCAACGCGGCGAATTTCATCCCACCCTTGTTCGCCGCACTAATGTTGCGGAAAACGGTGTTCGGTTGTTCCACCGTAATACGAGGCGCGGACAGGAGAGACTGAACGTGCCCGCGCGAAACAAAAATGTCTTTCCATCCGTCGTTGTCGAAATCGGCGATCGTCGGAGAATAACCGGCCATGGGCAGGCTTTGGCTGGCCATGCCACTTGATTCCGTCACTTCAACGAAACCTCCCTTGCCGGTATTGCGATAGATGGGGAAGGTCTCATTGTCGAGCGCGACCAGGCAAATGTCGGGATAACCGTCATTATCCAGATCGCGGAAATCGACGCCCATTCCGGAAATGAAAACACCGTCTTCGCGCAGCGCCACATTGGCGTCAAATCCAATTTCCTCAAAACGCTTACCATTGATGTTTCGAAAGAACCAATTGAATAGCTTGTCGTTGGTGATGAAAATATCCATGCGGCCATCAAGGGTAGATTCGGCCACGGCCCCTCCCATGCCTTTGCCGGCATGCGCGCGCAATCCATACTCGACCGAAGCATCCCTGAAGGTTCCGTCGCCGTTATTGATAAATAACTGGTTCGGGGTCGGCGGGTACATCTTGGGATGACAGTAGTCGCGATGGCCCTCGTCCAGACAGACGGGTTCGTGCTCTCCGTCCCACTTGAGATAGTTGATGACCACCAGATCCAGGAGGCCATCGTTATTCACATCCACCCAAACGCCACCCACCGACCAGAGCGGGCCGTACTCAGGATCGGGCTTATCGAGTCCCGCCTTGGCGGTCACATCGGTGAAGGTCCCGTCTCCATTGTTGTGGTAGAGCGTATTGTGGTGCACGCCTCCGACAAAGATGTCTTCGTATCCGTCGTTATCGTAATCGCCAATAGCCACGCCGGTGTCGTAGCCAGTTCCCGCCAATCCTGCCTTGGCGGTGACGTCGGTGAAATGCCCTTTTCCGTCATTTTCGAAAAGGCGATTCGAGTATTTCGCAGAGCTCTTCTTAAGCGTGCCGATATCGGCGCCGTTGGTGAAGAAGATGTCCAGCTTGCCGTCGTTGTTGTAGTCAAAGACCGCCACCCCTCCAGCCATGGTTTCCGGCGCATGGCGCACGGGAGTTTCGCAACTGTCCAACTTGAAGTCGATGGGCTGGTAGATGAACTGGATGGGGCTTTCGCTCAGCTTGTCAGCTGTCTCCGCCGGCCGCGAAGTTTGTCCGAAAGCCGATAGAAGGACTGGGCTCGGCATGTGCACGCTCGCAGGCGCGAACAGCAACAGTGCGGCAGCGGCACATCCCAGCTTCCTTTTCCGCATCGTCAATTCAAGGCCAGTTCAAGCTGCGTCCCGAGTTCATCCTTGCGCCTGCCACTAAGGGGACAGTCCAGTGTAACGCCGCTCTTCACAAGCCGGTTCTACGCACTAGTCCGGCAATTTCTGTTCGCCGCGAATTGAAAAGGAAATCCCCGCTTCCGCAGCGCCGGTCCCCGGTTGCCCTCCACCGACGCTGATGCTGTAGGGGCCCGCAGCCACGATTCGATCTCCTGCTTCGGTGACTTGGCTCAAGTCGCGCGCTTGCAGTGTGAACGCTACATGGTGCGTTTCACCAGCACCCAAGTGAACTCGGGTGAATCCACGAAGCGCGCGAATCGGAGCGGTGGCCGATTTTGGGAAGCTCAAATAAAGTTCCGCCACCTCGTCTCCCGCGTAATTGCTTGTGTTCTTAATGTCCAGTTGCACGCTGAGAGGATCGCCTGCGTTCAACTCGCTGGCGGAAAGCTTAAGGTTGCTGTAGGCAAATTTGGAGTAACTCAGCCCGTAGCCGAAAGGATAGAGCGGTTTTCCATCGAAGTACCGATACGTCCGACGCTTCATGGAATAGTCCTCGAATGGCGGCAACTGCTCGATTCCTGTGTAGAATGTCACCGGCAGTCGGCCCGCGGGATTGTTGGCGCCCGACAGCGTTTGTGCAATGGCCGTCCCGCCTTCCTCGCCGGAATACCAGGCGTCCAGAATCGCGGCGACGTGCCGGGCCGCCCAATTTACCGACAGGGCGCTTCCATTCATCAGAACGACGACCACCGGCTTGCCGGTAGCTTGCAGCGCTTCGAGAAGGTCTTCTTCCTCCTTCGGCAAGTCAAGGCTCGTGCGGTCTCCGCCCTTGAAGCCGGGCAATTCAACTTTCATCTCTTCGCCTTCAAGTTTGGACGTGATGCCGACCACCGCGACTGCCACATCCGCCTGCTTGGCGGCGGCTATCGCTTCCGGAAGTGGGTCTGCAATCACAGGCAGCCAGACCAACTTGGCACCGAGACCTCCTGGCCCATATTCGACCTTCAAGGCGTAGCGATGACTCTTCTCAAGCTTCACGGTCACGGTGGCAGGCGTAGGATCGTGCAACACCATGTCATCGACGATCAATTTGTCATCCAGCCACATCCGATTCATCGATCCGGTGATGCCGACCTTGTAGGTGCCGGATTCGACGGGAATGAGAAAACCGGTCCATCGCACCGCAACTTCCGCGACATCGGAAGGTAGCACCAAAGCAGACGAGTCCGCGTTCAGAACCTGAAGATTCACACTCTTGTCCACGCGCGTCAGCACAGGCGTGCCCTGAAAGTTCTTTCCCGAGAAGTATTCTGCCTTCAGGCCCTGCTGTCCGTCGCCGCTCTGCAATACAGCAGTTGGAATGAGTTCTTCCTCACGCAAGAAGTTCATTCCCGGAGCGTAGGTGACTTGGGCCGAAGCAAACTGCTTCCTGATTCCATCCAAAGCCGTGGTCGCGCGCGAGGGAGTACCGTTGTAGTTACCCTCCAATACTGGGACAGACTGGGCGAGAGGCCCAAAGACGGCAATCTTCTTGACGTCCGCGCCCAAGGGAAGCACGCCATCGTTCTTCAGCAAGACAATGGATTCGCGCGCCATTTTCAAGGCGAGTTCTCGATGCGCCTCGCTATCGATCTCCGAATCCGGAGTTTGAGTATAGGGTACTTTGTCGGGAGGATCGAAAAGACCCAGGCGAAAGCGAGCGGTGAAAAGGCGCTTGAGCGCGACGTCGATATCGCCTTCACTCGCTAGGCCCTGCTTCACTGCGTCCAGATATTTAACATAGTCGGAATTGTCGACCACCTTGGTGAAAAAGTCCGCGCATTCGTTATCCATGCCCATCTTCAACGAATCCGCACCGGCTTCCGCCATGCTCTTGGTGAAATGGTGTCCCTCGAAGATGTCGTCGATGGCGCCGCAGTCGGATACGACGTAGCCCTTGAATTTCCACGCGCCTCGCAACTGATCGCGAAGCAAAAAACTGTTGGCGCATGCGGGCTGTCCGTTGATGCGGTTGTAAGCGCACATGACCGATCCAGCTTCCCCCTCGATGACCGTGGCGCGAAACGCGGGGAGGTAAGTGTCTTCCATGTCGTGTTTCGACACCCGCACATCCATGCTGTGCCGCGCCGGTTCGGGGCCGCTATGCACGGCGAAGTGTTTGGGAGTTGAAATCACGCGGTAGTATTTCGGATCGTCGCCCTGCAGCCCGGTTACGAACGCCACTCCCATTCGTGCAGTAAGGAATGGGTCCTCGCCGTAGGTTTCCTGGCCACGCCCCCAGCGCGGATCGCGGAAGATGTTGATGTTTGGTGACCAGAAGTCCAAGCCTTCCATGATGTCTCGCCGTCCGGCGCGAACCGCCTGGTTGTGTTTCGCTCGGGCCTCGATGCCGATCACGACTGCCATATCGTGGATTAGAGGGGCATCAAAAGTTGCCGCCAGTCCAATGGGCTCCGGAAACACGGTGGCCGTTCCAGCATTGGCGACTCCGTGCAAGGCCTCGCTCCACCAGTCGTAAGCGGGAACCCCCAGTCTCGGAATCGCGCGCGCCTGGTTCACCAGTTGAGACGCCTTTTCTTCCAGCGTCATGCGCGAGATCAGATCATCCACCCGCACGTTGACAGGTTGGACAGGATCTAAGTAAGGCGGAACGGCGGTAGATTGTCCAGTCTGCGCGAACGAAGCGCCGAGCAGAAGGACCGGGACCAGAAGAACGCAAACGAAAACGACTCGAAGACTATTAAACATTGGTATTTTGCTCCTCAGCGGCGATTCCCGTGGAATATAAAGGCGGGTGGAGTATAACATCGTCAGCGGAGAAGGAAACAGAGCTGTTGCGACCTCGATGCTCCGGGGACTTGGCGGAGCGTAGGAATCTGAGCGAGGTAATTGCTGTTGCCGGAGTTGTCGGGCCCTGGATATGGAAAAGAAAGAAAGACGCGGAATCCACCGGATCGCCGAACTGGCAAGTGTTTCGATTGGGACCGTGGATCGGGCCTTGCACGGACGCAATGGGATCAGAGAAGCAACCCGCCAGCGCATTTTGCGGATCGCCCGGCAGATCGGTTACACGCCGAACCTGGCAGCGCGCGCGTTGTCCGCGGTCAAGGCAGGCGCCCGCGTTGGAGTGTGCTTGCCGCGGGAAATCCACTTCTTCTACGATCAGCTTTGGAGCGGAGTGCTCGACGAAGCCCGCCGGATGGCACAGCTTGGCGTCCAGTTTGAGTATCGCCCCGTGCGCGCCTTGGGTGAAGACGACACCAGAGCGTTCCGGCAACTCCTCAAGAGTGGGGTCAACGGAATCGTTATCGCCGCGGGAAATCCGGGAGGACTGTCGCCCCTGATCGACGCCGCAGAGGAAAAGGGAGTTCGCGTGGTTTGTGTTTCCACCGATGCCCCGGAGAGTCACCGCTCCAGTATCGTTTGTGTGGAACCGTGGCGGAATGGTTGTCTCGCCGGCGAGCTGATGGGCAAGTTTCTCCCGCCAAAGTCCAAGGTCGCGGTCGTTGCGGGCATGCTCGCGGCCACCGACCATCGCAAGAAGACCGATGGCTTTTCGGACTCATTTCCACGGTATTGCCCGGGGGGGAACATTGCCGGCATCATCGAAGGGCATGAAGACGAAGATGAAAGTTTCCAGAAGACGTTCGAACTTCTTGGCCGCGTGCCCAACCTTGCCGGGCTCTACGTGAATACGGTCAACTGTCTTCCCGTGTGTCGCGCTCTCGGAGCACGGGGTTTGGCAGGGAAGGTAAGGTTAATCACGACCGACTTATTCGCGGAAATGGCTCCTTACTTTCAGCGCGGAACGATCTCCGCCTCGATTTATCAGCAACCCTATCGTCAAGGACAGATCGCGGTCCGCCTCATGGCCGACCACTTCACCAGCAAGGCATCCTTGACGCCGACGGTCCACCTCAGTCCTGGCGTCGTAATGTCCTCGAACCTGCAACTCTTCCGGGAGATTCGACTGGCGCCGGTAAAGCTGAACCTTCGTAACCACCGTAGTAACCACGTCCCGTCCCACGAGTAGAAGAAGCGCGAACCGACAAAGACTCCCGATTTCCGCTTCCCGTGCTTCTTACCGGCACCTTACCCACCCCAAAGCTCACTTTGAAGGTGAATCCTGGTCGCATTTTGTGCTGTGAAATATGATTTTATGGATTCGCGAGCAGATGAAAAAAATGGTTTTTTGGATTCACAAATCCGATTTAAAGATTCGTTACGCCTAATCTAAATTTTTCTTGACAACGGCAACACTACCGGAGCTAAATAATGCTTTCCTAGTAGCGTTAACGTTACCGGGAGCGTAGAAAAACGATTTTTTGAATTATCAAGAAGTTAGCAGTCAGAGGAGGAACGGACATGATGTGCAGCTTGTTGAGAATTTTTGAAAGGAATAGCAGGGATCGAGTGCAACGCAACCGGCTTCATTGCGCGGTTCTCTTTCTGTTTCTCCTTGCCAGCGCTCTCTGTGCGCTTGGTCAAGAGGCAACCATCGTGGGATCGGTCACTGACCCGTCGGGAGCTGCGGTTCCTAGCGTCAAGGTAACGCTCACTAATACCGATACGAACATCACCACTGTTGTGAGCACTAGTGGCGATGGTCAGTACGTCGCTCCTGACGTGCATATTGGACATTACTTTGCCCGAGCTGAAGCCAAAGGCTTCAAAACCGGCGAGCAGAAGGACATCAAGTTACAGGTCGGCGATAGGATTCGTGTCGACTTCAAGCTGGAAGTCGGGAGCACGCAAGAAACCGTCACGGTGGAAGCGAACGCCGTCGCGGTGCAAACCGAGTCCGGCGAAGTCAGCGGCGTCGTCACCGGCCAGCAGATTTCAGAACTTGCCACCAACGGCCGCGGCATTTTCTCGCTTGAGGCGCTCACGCCAGGCGCGTCCAGCGTTCAGGCGGATTTCAGCGTTCCGACGTCATCGACAGGCGATTTCAACGTGAGCTTCAATGGCCAGCGCGTCGTCCACAACTTGTGGCTCGTGGATGGCGGCGAAGCGGCGGATCGCGGAGGTGGCGGCGGAGCTGACGTGCTGCCCTCGGTGGATGCCATCGCCGAGTTTCGCACCATGACTTCGAACTACAGCGCGGAATACGGCCTTTCCTCGGCCGGCACCGTCAGCATGGTCATCAAGTCGGGCACCACCAAGTTTCATGGGACCGCGTTTTATTTTGGCCGCAACGATGCTCTTGATGCCAAATACTACTTCACTAACGCGGCGGAACTGCGCCTCCATGACTTTGGCTTTAACGTCGGCGGACCGGTAGCGTTCCATGAGAGCGGGAACCACAAGACCTTCTTCTTTTACAACATGGAATGGCGGCGCTACGTCAAGGGCGGGACATTTAACCAGACCATGCCATTGGCTAGCATGTATCCCGATGCGAGTGGCGCCGACACCGGAGTTGTGCTGCCGGTAATGGGTCCCGGCGACACAGCGCTCCCTACTGTGGTCCAGCCCACAAATGTCGCATCCCTGGTGGGGGTTAATACCCTTAGCACCACCTGCCCCGCCGGTTTCACCCCGACTCCTGGAGCGGATTTCCCAACCAACGGCTCAGGTGCTCAATACATTCCCGATTGCCTGGTTTCCACGAATGCTAACGCTTTGCTAGGCGCGGGAATCTTCCTCAATCCGAACGACGGCTGGCAGTATAAAGGCGGCGCTAATACACACGTCTGGGGCAAGGAAGAGCTTGTCCGTATTGACCATCAGTTCTCGGACAAGTTCTCCATCTTCGGCCACTATATTGCCGACCAATCCATCCAGTCTTACGGGACTGTGTTGTGGAGCGGCGACAGTTCGCCGGCCGTAGGCAACACGTACGGCAATCCCTCGTCCAGCTTAGTGATCCACGCAACCCACCAGATCCGCCCCAACCTGCTCAACGAAATTGCCTTCGCCTACGACGGCAATCGCATTCACATCCTGCCCGCAGGTGTCTACCAGGCACCCTCGGGTTTCACGTTCAACAAGGTCTTCAGCGGGACCAATGTTGACAACCGGATCCCTGACATTAATTTGAGTAACATAATCAAGACCGAATACCAGGTAAACTGGCTGCCTTGGAACAACACTGCGGACGATTATCAGATCCGCGATGATCTTTCCTGGGTAAAGGGAGCGCATCAGTTCAAGATCGGCGCCGCCTGGGCGATCTACAAAAAAGCCCAGGACTACTTCGCCGAGACCCAGGGTGGCTACAAATTTGACGGCACGGCCACGAATTTCGACTACACCGATTTCATCGTTGGCGACGCATCCAACTACAATGAGAATGCCTATAAGGGCAAAGGGCATTGGAACGCCATTTCTCCGGATGCCTACTTCCAGGACAACTGGCGCGCTACTCACCGGCTCACGTTGAACCTGGGAATCCGCTGGGACGGCATGCCGCACACCTACGAAGCCAACAGCAGCCAGTCGGACTTCTATCCAAGCCAATACGATCAGAGCAAGAAGCCGACATGGGCCTTGAACCTCGACGACACCGTCAATTACAACCAAATCGACGCCTCTAGCCAGGGTTTGGGCCCGGGCCCAAGCTCGATCCCGGAGCTGGCATCCTCCACGTTCTACCTGAACGGGATGGGCACCGGAGGCAAGAATGGCAATCCCAAAGGGCTTGCCAACCCTGCCTGGTGGAACTTCGGGCCGCGCATCGGTTTTGCCTATGACGTGACCGGCACTGGCAAGACCGTAATTCGCGGTGGTTACGGCCTCATGTTCGAGCGCATTCAGGGCAACGACATGTACAACGGCGCCACCAATGCCCCATTTGGGTATTCGTTGGGAGCAACTCACCGTCTCTTGTCCGCTCCTGGCACCGACTGGACCGGTTCAACGACTACGGTTCCAATCGTGCCATCCGGAGTGACGGGAATTAACCTTAAATATCCCGCGTCAAAGGTTTCGCAGTTCAGCGTGGGTGTACAGCAAGCCATGGGAACCAGGGCGGTGTTCTCTGTTTCTTATGTCGGCGCCTTGGACAGGCACCTGAGCTACTGGCAGGAGATCAATCTGCCACCGCAGCAAGACTTGGTCGCAATTCAGGCGGGAACAATTGCATGGAACGGGGATGTCCCCTACCAGGGCTATGGGCAGATCAAGCAAGCATTCAACGGGGGCAATTCTCATTACAATTCGCTGCAAATGGAACTGCACGGGCAAGTCACTCGCGACTTGACTCTGCAGGCGGCCTACACCTTGTCTAAAGCCGTAGATCCCACCACAGGAAACGGTGGCAACGGCTGGGATCTGAACTATGTGAGCAATCCGTACGAGGGTTGGAAATACGACGTCGGGCCGTCGGTCCTTGACCGCAAGCACATCGCCTTCATCAACCTTGTGTACGCTATCCCGCTCTTCAAGGACAGCTCCAGTCATCTCTTGAAGACGGTGGTGGGAGGATGGGAGCTGTCGGGCATCGTTTCGATGGAGTCCGGGGCGCCGTACAACCTGAGTGTGTCCGACACAAACGTTACCGGCCAGTTCCCGGGCGGCGACGCCGCCAACCGGCCGAATTTGACCGGAACAATCTCCTATCCTAAGACGAAAGTCGTCGATTCCGTGACCGGGAACGTGACCGGCCTCCAGTGGGTCGCCCCAGGGGCATTCTCGGCTCCGGCTGCGGGGCAATGGGGCACTCTTGGATTCGACGCGCTACGGGGACCTGGCCGCGATAACTGGAACATGTCGCTGTTCAAGAAGTTCGTGATCAGCGAGTCTCGCGGCTCCAGGGTTGAGTTCCGGGCCGAGAGCTTCAATACCTGGAACCACACCCAGTTTGGAGGCTCGGGCCAGAACGGCGGCTTTAGCACCGGCTGTTGCGGGGGCAATTTCGGGCAAATAACCAGCACCTTCGATCCACGTGTATTCCAGCTGGGCGCGAAGTTGATCTTCTAGATCGCGTCAGAAGCCAACTTGCCCCGCTCCCAGAGAAACGGCTGGGAGCGGGGCAAAATTTTTTTGCGGCCAAATCATGCACTGGCCCGATCCACGAGTGCTGGCCCAGTCATCGTAGTAAACGGTTGCGAAACGACCGGAGAACGGATAAGTTATTTCGCGGGCGCGGATTGTTTTTCGGGTCTTCCTCCACGAATCTACCTCTCGTGCGCTGCGACTTGCCATGAAGAACTGGAAGCTACAACTGGCGTCTCTCGCGCTGGTGTTGTCGGGCTTTGCTAGAGGCCAAGCGTCTAGTCCGGCCCAGGCCATCGCCCTTGAACAACAGGGGAAACTGGCTGAGGCTGCCCAGGTTTGGCGGGCTGTGACCCAGCGAAATCCGAAAGATGCGGCTGCGTTCGCAAGCCTGGGTGTGGTCCTTTCCAAAGAACAGAAGTACGAGGAAGCGGCTTCCGCCTACAAGAAGGCACTTGCTTTGAATTCGAAGTTGCCCGGAGTGGAGCTGAATCTGGGCTTGGCCGAGTTCAAGCAGGGACACTTCGACGCGGCCATCCCTCCCCTGACCGCCGCGCTGAAAATGGAACCAAAGAACATGCAGGCGCAGACGTTGCTGGGCATGAGTTGCTATGGCGCCAAGCGCTTTGCGGATGCCGTCGAGCCCCTCAAAATCGCCCTAAAGTCCGATCCGGACAACACCGAGTTGCATCAGATCCTGGCGCAAAGCTGCTTGTGGGCCAAGCAGTATTCGTGTGCGCTCGACGAATTCCGTCAGATTCTGGAGCGGAACCCCGATTCGCCCGCCGCTCATGTGCTGACCGGCCAGGCACTGGATGGACTAGGAAGGACGCCCGACGCCATCGCCGAATTCCAGGCGGCCGCGAAAGTCTCACCGCACGAACCGAACGTCCATTTTGGCCTGGGTTACCTGTATTGGAAGTCACATCAGTATGACGATGCCAAGCGCGAGTTCGAGAACGAATTGTCCGTCGATTCCAGCCACGCCCAGGCGCTGGCGTACCTGGGCGATATCGAGATGAAGCAGAACCATCCAGAGGAGGCTCTTGTGCTGCTGGGCAAGGCCACAAAACTGCAAGACGACATTCGTATTGCCTACCTGGATTTGGGGACGATTCTCACGCAGCGGAAGCGCTACGACGAGGCCGTGGCCGCGCTCCAGCGTGCGGTGAAATTGGATCCCGCTCAGCCCGACGCTCACTACCGGTTGGCGCACGTCTATCAGGACATGGGGAAAACGGCGGAGTCGCAGCGGGAGTTTGCCCAAGTCCGCGAGCTGCACGAGAAAGCCGATGACCTAGTCCGCAAGATGGCTGTCTCTCCGCCCGCTCCGCCGCAATAGCACACGCAAGGCTTCGCTTGCGCGGCCTCTGGGCACCTCGTTGCTTGTTCGCAGGGGTTAGGGGGTGGCGGCGCACTGACTACGGACGGCCAATTCGTCTATGAGGACACAGGAAGCATAATCGATCCCGCCACAGTCCACACTGTCGCACCTGGATCCTATACCCTGCAGTTGAACGCAACCTTGTGGTGCAGTCCCAAAGCAGCAGTACCCAAGCGGTACAACAATTGACCACAGTTCGTAAATATAAGAAAATAATGAAGATATAGTGGTGGAGGCGGCGGGAGTCGAACCCGCGTCCGAAAATGTTACTGGTCAAGAGACTACATGCTTATTCCGGTTCCTGCCCTGGGCATTACCCCAGGACGTTCGCGACAACTGCTCAGAACGGACAAGAAACAGTTGGCACTAGCCTGAAGTCTTAACTTCTCTGCCCAGACGTAGCAGAAAAGAGCAGCCCGCTGTGTGACGTTCGCTCGCAGCCCACGGGCAAAGCTGCGGAGAACGGCTGCCTAAACTAGTTAGGCTGCGTATGCCATCTGTTGATTGGCAATTATCATTTTGCACGCGATCACGGGTGTGTGCACCCCGGCATGCCTCTCGGCCGCAAGCATCTCCGTCGAAGCCGTGACGCCCCCACTTTGTGGGATGGGCCTTCAAAGAACTAGCTCTATTTTGGGCGGCAAGTGACGGGAAGTCAAATGACGGCGGGGACGGGTCGTGGTTGTCGGCTATCAACTCAGCTTTTAGTTCTCAGTTGCAATA
>Ga0265314_10000569_pt1 | contig 46931 bp, 27 predicted proteins | sample 4126metaG_FD_203106 | JGI IMG/M metagenome (GOLD analysis project Ga0265314, IMG submission 203106) | Rhizosphere microbial communities from Carex aquatilis grown in University of Washington, Seatle, WA, United States - 4-1-26 metaG | ecosystem: Host-associated > Plants > Roots > Rhizosphere >... | reverse complement strand
ACGATGCCGAGGATGGCCTCTTCGTCCTCGACCACGAGAATGGTCTCGTTTCCCGTTGGCGCAGTCGTGATCGCCGCGAGTCGGCTGGAAGTTGCCGTCATTGGGGACGAGAAATCGCGCGGCAGATAGATCTTGAACGTGGTTCCCTGTCCAGGTTCGCTATACACCCAAACGTTGCCGCCGCTTTGCTTGACGATGCCGTACACGGTTGAGAGCCCTAGGCCGGTTCCCTTGCCCTTCTCCTTGGTGGTGAAGAACGGCTCGAAGATTCGCGCCTGGGTCTCTTTGTCCATGCCGCAGCCTGTGTCGCTGACTGCAAATAGGACGTAGGGTCCGGGCTTTACGGACAGGTGGCGGGCGGCGTACTCCTCGTCGAGATCCACGTTGCGGGTTTCGATGGTCAGCTTGCCTCCGTCGGGCATGGCGTCGCGGGCGTTGACCACCAGGTTCATCAGCACCTGTTCGATCTGGCCTGGGTCGGCCCGCACCGGGCCGAGGTTTGGTGCAAGCACCTGGACATAGTCGATGTCCTCGCCCAGGATCCGGTGGAGCATCTTCTCGACCCCAGCGGCGATCTGATTCAGGTTCAGCACCGCGGGCTGCAAGACCTGCTTGCGACTGAAGGCCAGGATTTGCCGGGTCAGTGCCACCGCGCGCTCGCCGGCTTTTTTCACCTCAAGGAGTTCCTCTCTGGCGCGGTCGTTCTCTCGCACCCTCTCCATCGCGAATTCCGTACAGCACAGGATTACGGAGAGCAGGTTATTGAAGTCGTGCGCGACGCCTCCTGCGAGGAGGCCGATGGCTTCCATCCTCTGCGCCCCACGCAGCTGCTCCTCCAGCTGCTTGCGTTGGGCCTCCGCCCGCTTGCGCTCGGTGATATTGCGGCAGAGAGAAGCAATGCGCGTTCCTCCCTCAGGCGTCCTCTCGACCCCAGCATCGATGGCGATGTCTAGCCGAGTGCCATCCCCATGCTGGTAGACGGTTTCAAAGTTTTGGATGGAGCCTTGTCTGGCACATAGAGCGACTGCCTGGGCGTTGTTCATTCTCTCGTCGGGTGCGGTCCACTCCGTCACCGAGTGGCCGATGACGTCATCGAGGCGTTCCGCTCCGGCGAGTCGTTGGTAGGGCTCGTTCGCTTTGACCACGATGCCACTACCGTCGATGACCACGAAGCCGGTGTCGGTTTTCTCCACCAGCTGCTCGTAGCGTTCCTCGCTTTCGCGCAAGGCCTCTTCGGCCAGCTTGCGCTCGGAGATGTCGCGGACGAAACATTCCGCGCCCGCCACCCCCTGCTCGTCCTCGAAGAACCGGGCGTTCATGGAAACCCAGAAGAGCGTGCCATCTTTCTTTCGCCCCTTGCCAATGCGGTCGCGCACATCGCCGTGCTGCTTGATCTCCCCCACGATGCTCAGCCTCTCCTCCTCAGTTGCATAGAGCAGCGTCGTGGAAAGCCCGATCATCTCCTCCATCGAGTCATACCCATAAAGGCTCACCGCGGACGGGCTTACCATAAGGATGCGGCCGTCCCGGTCGGCGCGGACATAAGCATCCTGCACGTTCTCCAGGATACCCCTGGTGAGCGCCTCGCTGGCGGTGAGCGCGGCCAGCGCTCGCTTGCGCTCGGAGATGTCGATAATACTCGCGAGCATGCAGCGCGGAGTTCCCGGGACGTGGCGAAGCAGCGTTGCGCTCGTGGCGGCGAACACCCAGTGTCCATCCCGGTGCTTGTAGCGCTTCTCCATCTGGTAGGTCGTGCACTCGCCGGCTAGGAGCGCGCGAATACAATCCTGACTTTCAGGAACATCATCGGCGTGGGTGATGGCGGCCATGCTGAGCTGTTGCAGTTCTTCTATCGAAAGCCCCAGCATGTCGGCGAACGTCCGATTGACCTTGAGCAGTTTCCCATCATAGCCAGTCATCGCCTTGCCGATGGTCGAGCGTTCGAACATATCGCGAAAACGCGCTTCGCTCTCGCGCAGCTCATCCTCGGCCCGTTTGCGCTCCATCCGCACGCGCTGTCGCTCCAGCGCGCTTTCCACAGCCGGCCCCAGCCGTTTGACGTGCTCCTTGATGACGTAGTCCCACGCTCCGGCCTTCATGCACTCGACCGCCGTGTCTTCGTTCATCGAGCCGGTGACCATGATGAACGGCACATCGGGGCAACGATCGAGCGCGAGGCGAAGCGCGGTTAGGCCATCGAAGTGGGGCAGCTTGAAGTCGGAGACGATGAGCGCGGGATGGTACTTGTCCAGTGCGGCGAGGTAGTCTTCGCGGGTTTCCACTCGACGGAACTCGCACGAGGGTAGGGCCTTGCGGATCTCCCGTTCGGTCAACTCGGCGTCCGTCGGCAGATCCTCGACGATCAGGACATTCATCGTCTCACCCATGGCAGTTCGCTATTTCGGGGGCTGGTTCACCAGAAGCCAGTACAATCCCAGGCTGCTGACCGCTTCGACGAAAGCATCGAAGTCGACCGGCTTGACCACGTAGCTGTTGGCCCCGAGACCATAGGCGGTCTTGATATCGGGATCCTCGCGCGAGGAGGTCACGACGACCACGGGGATAGAGCGGGTCTTCTCGTCCTGCTTAAGCGCACGCAGGACTTCCAGACCGCTGACCTTGGGAAGCTTCAGGTCAAGCAGGATCACCTTGGGCTGTTGACCGCCGTCCCGCGCGGCATACTTGCCGCGACCGAAGATGAAATCCAGCGCTTCGGCGCCGTCCTCGACCGTGAAAAGTAGGTTGGCCAGGTTGTGTTTCTTGAGCGCCCTGACGGTCAGCTCCGCGTCGCGGGGATTGTCCTCGACCAGCAAGATGTCCACGGCTTCTATTGGGTTCATAGTCACGCTCCCCTTTCTTGCAGGGTAAAGTAAAAAGTCGCGCCCTTGTCGGGTTCGCCAGTGGCCCAGACGCGTCCGCCATGGCGACGAATCACACGCTGAACCAGGGCCAACCCCACACCGGTTCCTTCAAACTCGCTGGCACTGTGCAGACGTTGGAACACGCCAAAAAGCTTGCCCACATATTGCATTTCGAATCCCGCGCCATGGTCCTGCACGGCATAGATGCTCTCGCCCTGGCTTTGCCGTGCACTCACCTCGATGATCGCACGCTCCCGTCTGGACGAGAACTTGATGGCGTTCGAGAGTAGGTTCATCCACACCTGGCGCATCAACATCGGATCCGCGATAGCCGGCGGCAGGGCGCCAACCTGGAAGTCGATGCGGCCGCGACTTTCCGGCGTGGTCAGTTCGTGGAAAACCGCGTTTGCCATGGCGGCCATGTCGATGCGGGAGAGATTCATCTCGGCGCGTCCCAGGCGGGAAAACGCCAGCAGATCGTCGATCAGCTGCGCCATGCTCTTGGCATTCTCGCGAACCACGGCGCATAGCCGCTTGCCCTCGGTGTCCAGATGGGCGGCGTACTCGTCGGCCAGGATGCGCGTGAAACCATCGATGGCCCGAAGTGGTGCGCGGAGATCGTGGGAGACGGAGTAAGAGAAGGCCTCCAGCTCGTTGTTCGATGCCTCAAGTTCCGCGGTGCGATCCTGGACGCGTCCTTCGAGACTCACGTTCATTAGCCGGATCTCGTCTTCCGCCTGCTTTCGTTCGGTGACATCGCGCGAATACACCGAGACGCCAATGATCTCGTTGGTGCCGGTGCGGATCGGCGCATGCGAAATCTCGAAATAGCGACGAGAGCGTCCCTCCTCGCCGGAGAATGCCGATTCGACAAATGCTTCGCCTCGCAAGGCGCGGTCGAGGTTCTTCCGCGCGAGCTGCCAATCTTCAGGCACCGACTGGTAGTCAGCTAGACTTGCCCCGATCTGGATGTCGACGCCATAAAGCGCCTTCATCGTGGCGGCATGGGCGTCGTTGAAGGTTGTGTAGCGGTACTCGCGATCGAGCGAAAAGACAGCGGCGTCGGTGCCCTGCAGGATTGCACGCAGAATGGCATATTGCTCCAGGACAAGCTTCTCCGCTCTCTTGCGCTCGGTAATGTCGGTTCCGATCCCGATGACGCCAATGACGTGACCGTCCGAATCGAGATACGGTGACTTGGTGAAGAGATAGTGCCACCGCCCCGCAGGTCCATCGCCAGTCTCTTCCACGGTTTCAGACTGGCCAGTGGCCATGATACGTCGGTCATTCTCCACTATTTCCGCGGCCTGCTTTGCGTCGGCGACCAACTCCAGATCGCTCTTACCGATGATTTCGGACTCGGGTTTGCCGATGAAGCGGGTCATCGCCGAGTTTGCAATGACTATGGTGCCGTCCTGATCTTTCACGGATACGAGGTTGGTCGTCCCTTCAATGACGGCCCGAAGGATCGCCTCGCTCCGGCGTAACGCATCCCCGGCGCGACGCTCCTCGGTCTGGTCACGAAACACCAGCACGACACCGGTGGTTTCACCCTTGGCGTTGCGGATGGGTGCGCCGCTATCGGCGATGGGGCGCTCGTTGCCATCCTTGGCGATCAGAACCGTGTGATTGGCCAGGCCCACGACCTGCCCTTCGCGCAGCACGAGTGCGACGGGGCTTTCCACCGGGGCGCGGGTCTCTTCGTTGACGATACGAAAGACACTCGCCAGCGTCTGGCCGCGGGCTTCGGCTTCGAGCCAGCCGGTGAGCGTTTCCGCGACGGGATTCATCTGGACGATGCGACCCGACCCGTCCGTGGCAATGACGGCGTCGCCCAGGCTTTGCAGCGTGGTGCGGTTGCGCTCCTCGCTCTCCCGGACGGCCTCCTCGGCACGCACGCGCTCCGTGACATCCTGGCCATACAGATTGACATAGTCGGTTCCTGGAATTGGCACGAACAAGAGTGAAAAGACGCGATTGTTGAAGGTCGACTCCACTGTGGCGCTGACATTTTGCGCGACGGTGGTGGCGACTAAGTCTCTCAGGTTCGACGGAAGGAAATCACCCACCGCGCAGCCCCATCCGACTAATAGGTTCTCGCTGCTCGCATTGGCATAAATGATCTTCCCGTCGTGCCGCACGCGAAGAACCGGATTCGGATTCTCTGCCGGGAATTTCGCGAGCGATTCGATCTCTTGTTGGGTCCGCTTGTGGTCGTCGATGTCCGTGTTGCTGCCGAACCACTTGACCACCTGGCCGCCTTCGTTGCGAAACGGGATCGCCCGTGCCGTGAACCAGCGGTACGCGCCGTCCGCGCGCCTGATGCGGAACTCGATGTCGAAGACGCCGCCTCGCGGGGCGACTTCGCTCCACTCGGCGATCACCCGTTCGCGGTCGTCGGGATGCAACTGCTCAAGCCAGCGATAGCCGAGCTGATCCGCCTCGGGGATCCCGGTGTAGTCGACCCAGCGAGGACTCAGGTAGTCGCAAGGTCCGTCGGCCCGGCAGGTCCAGACAAGGTGCGGTAGCGATTCGGCGAGCGTGCGGTAGCGGCGTTCGCTTTCCTGCAACGAACGCTGTGCCGCGCGCTCCTCGGTCTGGTCGCGGAACACGAGGACCACGCCGGTGGTCGCGCCCTTCTCATCTCGGATGGGCGCACCGCTGTCGGCGATGGGTCGCTCCCTTCCGTCCTTGGCGATAAGAAGGGTGTGATTGGCGAGTCCGACGACCTGCCCCTCGCGCAGCACGCGGGTGACTGGGTTTTCGACCGCGGCGCGGGTTTCTTCGTTGAAGATACGAAAGACCTCGTCGAGCGGCTTGCCTTCGGCTTCGGCCTCGGTCCAGCCGGTAAGGCTCTCCGCTACCGGGTTCATCCGGTCGATGCGGCTTTGCGCGTCGGTGGCGATCACGGCGTCGCCGATGCTGTAAAGTGTCCTGAAGCGTGTCGCTTCGGCTTCCAACTCCTCGACACGGCGTCGAAGTCGTTCGTTCTCTCGGACCAGTAGGTTGGCGTCCCCGATCGTGTCGCTCATCGCCCTGTCCCTTCGCAACTAACTCGCGGGGCGAGATTGTCTCACGCAAAGCGGAATATTGCACGCACCTACGCGCCGTCAGTGCCGTCAGCGCCGTCCATGGGCAGCCGGATCGTGAACGTGGTTCCTTTGCCGACCTCGCTTTCAAAGGTCAAGGTGCCGCCATGTTTGGTTACGACGACCGAGCGTGCGATGGCCAGACCTTGGCCCGTGCCCTTGCCCACCTCTTTGGTGGTGAAGAAGGGGTCGAAGACGCGGTGGCGGATTGCCTCGGGAATTCCAGACCCTGAATCGGCAATATCGATGCGCACCAGATTGTCTTCCCGCGATGTCCTGATTCGAATTGTGCCTATGGTTCCTGTCTTCTTCACCACATCGCCGACGGCGTGGGCCGCGTTGATAATCAGGTTCAAAAAGACCTGGTTCAGGTCGCCCACATGGCAAAGCACCGGCGGCAAATCGCCGAATTCAGTGGTGACCTCGGCCACAGATCCGTATTCGTGTCTGGCGACAATGAGCGTGGCCTGCAAGGCGTGGTTCAAATCGGCGGGCGATTTTTGCCGTTGGTCGGGCTGGGCGAACTCCTTCATTGACTCCACGATGGTCGAGATGCGGAAGATTCCTTCCATGCAACTTACGAAACTCGCGGGCACCTCGGCATCGAGGTAGGGCAGGTCTATCTCCTCCTCTATCCGCCGGAGCTCGCTGACCAACACCTGGCCCGCGCCGGTCGCCTCAAGGGCAAGAGCTTCCACGGCGCTCCGGTAATGGCCAACGAGTCTCTTGTAGCTGAAGTATGCTTCCTTCAAGAAGTGGAGCCCGTCGCCAACGAACTGGGCAGGGGTGTTGATCTCGTGGGCGATGCCCGCGGCAAGCTGGCCGACTGCTTGCAGCTTCTCGGCCTGAACCAGCTGATTCTTCGCCGTGGCCAGTTCGTGCACTCGCTTCTCCAGTTCCTCTTTCGTGACGAATAGCTGCGCCGTGCTCTCGGCAAGCCAGGCATGGTTTTTCTCTAGCTCTGCCGTGCGCTCACGCACCAGGCGCTCCAGGGCGAGGTTCTGCTCCTGTTTTTGCCGCTGCTGGCGAATCGCTTCGGCCAGCTTCCGCGTAGACTTCATCCTCAAGTACCAAACGACGATGCAGGCGACGAACAACACGCGCAGGCTGACGACAGCGACGTGGATTCTTCCGAATCTTCGGTGCACGATTTCCCGGGCGGCATCATCTTGGCTTGCGCCTTGGAGGTTGGCGGTGAGGATCGCGCTGCATTCCTGGTCGATCCTGGCCAGAAGATCGCGAGCCTCGCCTCGAACGTCTTTTCCCGCGGCGGTGCTGCGCGCCCGATCAATGAACGCAGCCCAAGCGGCGAGGGCGGTGGCCAGCTCGGAGCGGTGCTGTTGCTCGGCGTCCGTCAGGCCAATCTCTTCGAGAAAGCCTTGCGAAGAGCGCACCAGCGCATCCGTCTGTCCCTCGATCTTTTTCTCGAGTTTCGGCCAATCCTGCGGCGGCGCCAGCCATCGCTCAAGCAGAGCGACGTAGGTCTTCCGTGCGTCGCGCCGGATACTGGTCAAAGGCTCGACGTTCTCGCGCTCTTTCGAAATACGCCGCGAAAGTCGCTCACGCTGTTCGTCGAGGGAATTCTCGACCACCGCAAGGACTACGAGGCCAATCACCAGGAGCAGCATCGGCAAGACGGCGAAAAACCGCACGCGCCGAACGCGTGGCAAGCCCTCGGACAACGGATCCGTGGTGGCCGCTGTCACGCTCCATCCTTCGAGCTAGCGCCGTCACCGATAGGCAGCCGAATTGTGAACGTCGTCCCTTTGCCGACCTCGCTGTCGAAGGTCAGCGATCCGCCGTGCTTAGTCACGATGATCGAGCGGGCGATGGCCAGACCTTGGCCCGTGCCCTTGCCCACCTCTTTGGTGGTGAAGAAGGGCTCGAAGATGCGCTGGCGGATGGCCTCTGGAATTCCCGCGCCCGAGTCGGCGATATCGATGCGGGCCAGGCTGCCTTCCTGCGAGGTTTTGATGCAAATCGTGCCCTTGCCGCCACTTTGTCCCACCACATCCCCAATGGCGTGGGCAGCGTTGACGATGAGATTCAAGAAGACCTGGTTCAAGTCTCCGACGTGGCAAAGGACGGCGGGCAAGTCGCCGAACTCGGTCGTGACCTCGGCGACATACTTGTATTCGTTCTTGGCGATGGCAAGCGTGGTCTGCAGGGCCTGGTTCAGATTGGCGGGAACCTTTTCCTTGCGATCCGGGTGCGCGAATTCCTTCATCGCGCGCACGATGGTCGAGATTCGGGCTACGCCATCCTGACAACTCTCGAAGCTACCGGGAGCATTCGCCTCAAGGTAGGGCAGGTCGATGCTTTCTTCGGTTTCCCGGATCTCGCTGACGAGTTCTTCATGTCCGCCAACGGTCTTGAGAACTTCCACGGCTCGCTGGTATTGGCTGACCAGCATCCGGTAGCCATCGAAAGCCTCCTTCAAAAAGTGAACACCGTCGCCGACGTACTGGGTGGGCGTATTGATCTCGTGCGCGATGCCCGAGGCGAGCTGACCGACCGCCTCCAGCTTGCGCGCGTGACCCAACTCGGTCTCGATTCTCCTTTGCTCGGAAAGATCCCTGACCGTGGCCTGAAGGAATTGTTTCCCGCTGCGTTCCATGCGCGCCAGAAGTACGGAGGCGGGAAACTCTTGGCCGTCAATTCGCTTGTGTGTCCATTCGAAACGGGCGCAGCCTTCTCGCATCGCGGTCTGAATCATCGCTTGGGCGGCGTCGCCGGTCGGGCGGCCGTCATGCTGTCGCTCGGGTGACAGATCGCTCGGTCTGTGTAACGCGAACTCCGCAACGGTCCTGGCCTTGAACATCGCGAGGGCAGCCGGATTGGCATCGACGAACCGCCAAGTGGGCGGCTCCAGCGTCATGATGGCGTCATGGGAGGCGTCGAAGATGCCGCGATATTTTTTCTCGCTCTCGCGCAAGGCTGTCTCGGCCTGTTTGCGCTCGGTGATGTCCTCGAATGCCGATACAAAGTAATCGAAACGACCATCCGAGTCTCGGACTACTCCCACGGCAAGCTTGATCCAGACAATGCCGCCGTCCTTGCGAATATAGCGCTTTTCACGCGAGTAGCTGTCCATCGCGCCCGAGCGCAGGGCGTGGCTCGCTTCAAGGTCGACCTCCAGGTCGTCGGGATGGGTAAGATTCGCAAACTTCAGCCGCAGTAGCTCGTCGACCGGATACCCGACGATTTCACAGAGGCGCCGGTTAACTCGCAGCATTCTTCCGTCCTCGGCAACCATGGCCATGCCGACTGCGGCCTGGTCGAACATCGCCTGGAGGCGCCGCTCGCTTTCGCTTATGTCTTTGTGAAGACGCTGTTGCTCGACCATCGCGTCCTGCAGACGGATTTGCATGCGTACGCGCATGCGGACTTCGGCCATGTCGAAAGGCTTCTTGATGTAGTCGACCGCGCCCGCGGCAATTCCCGCGTTGACGTCATCTTTTCCAATTCTAGAGGTGACGAGCGCCACGGGAATGTGGGACGTGCGCGGGTCGTGCTTGATGCGGCGGCATAGCGCGAACCCGTTCATTCCGGGCAGCTCAACGTCCAGAAGAATCATGCAGGGCAGGCTTTTGTCGAGTAGAGCGATGGCCTGCTCCGCGTCCGAGGCGGTGATCACATCGAAGTCGTCTTGGGAAAGCAGCTCGGAGAAGATCCTCAGGATCTGGCTGTCGTCATCGACGACGAGCACGGAATGACGGGAGCTGGCGACGGATGGCAAGGCGCAGGAAATGAGATCCACAGGCAGCTTCCTCAAGCGCAGGCGAGTTTTGATCCGCTCGAGCACTTCCTGCTCGTGGAATGGCTTGCAGACATAGTCGTCGCCGCCCGCACGAAATGCCTCGACCTTGTCGTCGGAGCTCTCAAGCGCGCTGATGAAGATGATGGGAATGTCGCGCAGACGTGGGTCCTGCTTGAACTTGCGGCAGACGTCCAGTCCAGACATCTCTGGCATACGAACGTCCAGAAGCAGGAGATCTGGAAGATCCGCACTTGCCGCCTCGATAGCAAGCTTGCCGCTGGTGACGGGTCGAAAGACGAAACCGCCGCGTTTTAGAATCGTGCCCAAAAGTCGTAAGTGCTCCGGGCAATCGTCCACGACAAGAACGGAGCTGCCTTCCATCTCATTGGCCACGCTGCTCCTCCTTCCCTTCGCAGATTCCTAGTCCTGGGTGCTCGCCATCCACCGGGAGACGAAGGGTGAACGTGGTCCCCTGGCCGACCTCCGTCTCGAACGTCAGGGCTCCGTGGTGCTTGGTCACCACCGTGGACCGGGCGATGGCCAGGCCCTGGCCCGTCCCCTTGCCCACCTCCTTGGTGGTGAAAAATGGATCGAAGATGCGATGGCGGATGGGCTCGGGAATTCCCGATCCTGTGTCGGAGATATCGACGCGCACCATGTCCCCCTCTCTCGAAGTCCGGATGCGAATCGTGCCCTTGCCCCCGCGCGAGCCCACCACGTCGCCAATGGCGTGGGCGGCGTTGACGATCAGGTTCAAGAAGACCTGGTTCAAATCGCCCACGTAGCAGAATACGGGCGGTAGCTCGCCGAACTCGGTCGCGATGTCGGCCACATATTTGTATTCGTTCTTGGCGATGGCCAGCGTGGTCCGCAGGGCCTGGTTCAAGTCGGCCGGGGCCTTCTCCTTTTGATCCGGGTGCGCGAACTCCTTCATCGCGCGCACGATGGTCGAAATGCGCGAGATGCCGTCTTCGCAGCTATTGAAGCTGCCTGGCACATTTGCCTCAAGATAGGTGAGGTCGATGTCTTGCTCGATCTCCCGGATCTCGCCGACCAGCGTATCGTGACCACCCGCCGTGGCAAGAAGTTCGACGGCACGCCGATAGTGGCCCGCCAGCCGACGGTAGCCATCGAATGCTTCTTTCAGAAAGTGGACGCCATCGCCCACGTACTGGGTTGGCGTGTTGATCTCGTGGGCAATGCCCGCGGCGAGCTGACCGACCGCTTCGAGCTTGCGCGCCTGCCCGAGTTCGGCTTCGAGCTGCTTGCGCTCGGTGATGTCGCGGATCACGCCGACGAGAAACCTCTTTCCAGCAGGATCGATGTAGCGGGTCTTGCGCGTGATGATCGTGCGCACCACTCCGCTGGACAGGTTGCTGAGAGCCTCCTCGTTCACATTCTCCTCGCCAGTTTCGAGGACCTTGTCATCCATCTCCCGGAAGACTGCGACCTGCTCCTCGGGGAACATGTCGTCTCCGTCCTGCCCGAGGAGAGCCTCTCTGGGACGACCGACGATCGCGCACATGGCATCGTTGACAAGCACGAACCGTCGCCTTTCATCCTTGACAAAGATTGGGTCCGCGATGGCATTGATGGAACTGTCAAGGAAGGCTTTCGCGGACCGCACCTCGTCCTCGGCCCGCTTGAGATCGGTGACATCCGCGATGGTGGACAGGAGGTGGGGCTCTCCGTGTAACTGGATGATTTGCGACGAAATGAGACCGTCCCGGATATCGCCAGCCTTCATCCGAAAACGCATCCGCAGACAGTAGGCGAACCCGTTCTTGAGCACTTCGGCCACAAGCCGTTCGCGGTCAGCCAGATCGTTGAAAAGCCGGAGCTCCTCCGAGGTGCGACCGATGACTTCCTCTCGACTGAAGCCTGAGCTATTGAGGAACATCTCGTTGACATCCACGTAGCATGATGTCCTCACAGCGGTGAGCGACATGGCTACCGGGCTGCTCTGGAAGACGGTGACAAATCGCTTTTCGAATTCTCGAAGAGCCAATTCGGCGCGCTTTCTTTCCGTGATCACGTCGAACACGGCCACAAAGTGTTCGGCCGCTGGGCAATACACCGAAATGGAAAACCACATCTGCAAGGCTTGGATAAACATCTCGAATCGCTCGGGCTGGCCGGACATCGCGACGCGGCCGTAAATTTCGAAAAGTCGCGGGTCGGCCTCGCGGATACCTGGAATTACCTCGCTAACTTTCTTGCCGACGACGTGCTTCAGCCCGGTTTGCGATTCGAAGGCGGGATTGACGGCGAGGTAGACGAAATCCAGCGGTTTTCCGTTCTCAAACAGCATCCGACAGTAGGCAAAACCATTGAGCAGGTTTTCGAACAGCGATCGATAGAGCCTCTCGCCCTCCTGCGGCGAACGGGACTCGGGTGCATCGTCAGCCGGCAGCGCAGTCGACCTGGAGTTCATGGAGTCAACCCTCCTCTCGATGTCATGGCTTAGTCCCCCTTGCCTGTTTCGGCAGTGGCAAGCCAAAAGTGGAGCCGCCATGAACAGCGCGTGGCACCGCGGGGAAAGGGGAGGTCAAGTCCAGGGCGGTTCCGCCGATACTTTCGCCATGGCGAGGGGCTTGGACAAGACATGGGAGAGACAGCGCAACCATTGAAGAGAATCCTGTTCGTGGACGACGATGCCAACGTCCTGACAGGCCTGCGCAATGTGCTGCGGACGAAGCGGCGCGAATGGGACATGGTCTTCGCCATCGGCCCCGAGGATGCGCTCGCCAACCTTGCCAAAGGTTCCTTCGACGTCGTGGTGAGCGACATGCGCATGCCTCGCATGGACGGCGCGACTCTGCTTGGCAAAGTGAAGGAGATACAGCCCTGGGCGGTGCGCATGATTCTTTCGGGGCAGACCGAACTCGAGAGCGCGATGAAGTCGGTCTTCGTGGCCCACACGTTCCTTTCCAAGCCTTGCGATCCGGCTTTGCTCCAGAGCGTGGTGGACCGGGCGTGCCGCCTGAACTCCATTTTGCGCAGCGATGAACTCCGCGCCACCGCGGGCAAGGTTCAGATGCTGCCAACCGCGCCCAAGACCTACGTCGCGCTCAATGGGGCGCTGGCGGTACCGACCTGTACCGTTGCCACGATTGTCCAGATCATCGAACGCGATGTCGGTCTAAGCGCAAAGCTACTTCAGCTGGTGAACTCGGCCTTTTTTGGCTTGCCCAAGAGGATCTCCTCCCTAGGTGACACCGTCACCTACCTTGGATTTGCGACGATCAAGAACCTCGCCCTGGCTCTTGAAACTTTTTCGGCTGCGGCAAAGATCTCTGGCCTCTCGGAGGCAAAACTGGCGGCGATTCAGGACCATTCCTTTCTCACTGGCCAGATTGCCCAACAAATCGAGGCAAGTGCGACGAAAAAGGTGGAGGGCGCGTTTCTGGCTGGGGTGCTCCACGAGGTCGGGTGTTTGCTCAACGTGAAGCAGGAGACGGACGAGGCAATCGAGCGCGAGCTGCTGGGTGCTTATCTGCTCGGACTTTGGGGCTTGCCCCACGCCATTATGGAAGCCGTTGCCTACCACAAGAAGCCCCACACGGTCGCCCATTCCGCCTTCGAGTTGGTAGACGTCATCTACATCGCCGACCACCTTGCGAAGGAAGCGCGAGACGGTGTGGCCGACGAACAAACGCTGGATATCGAGTACCTGGCCGGTATCGGCGTCGACGGAACCCAGCTCGCGCGCATGCGCGAGATGGCGGAAAAGATCGCGGGAACAGGTCCGGTGGATTCAACGAAGACGACAAAGGCGAAACCAGAGAGGAACGGACATGACTGAACAGATCCACATTCTGTGCGTGGACGATGAACCCAAAGTGCTGGAAGGACTGGTTCTGAATCTGCGTCGGCACTATCGGGTTTCGACGGCGAACAACGGACAAGGCGGACTGGCGATCGTCGACGGGGTCGATCCGCCCGCTGTGGTGGTGTCCGACATGCGCATGCCGGAAATGGATGGCGCGGCTTTCTTGAGCCAGGTCAAGGAGCGTTCGCCGGATACCGTCCGGCTCTTGCTCACTGGACAAACTGACCTCGAATCCGCGATTGCGGCCGTGAACCACGGACAGGTTTTTCGATTCCTGACCAAACCCTGCAACGCCCAGACCTTCCTAACGGCCATTGAGGCCGCGGTCGCTCAACATCGGCTCATCACCGCCGAGAAAGAGCTGCTGGAAAAGACGCTGCGGGGAAGTATCAAGGCGCTCACCGAGATTTTGTCTCTGGCCAACCCCCTCATCTTCGGGCGCGCCACGCGACTCAAACAGCATGCGTCGGAATTGGTGACCGGCCTGGGCGTGCCGTTTTCTTGGCAGCTCGAAGTGGCGGTCATGCTGTCGCAAATCGGCTGCATTGTCCTTACCGCCGCGAACAATGAGAACCTGTATTACGGCAGGCCACTCAGTGCCGTGGAAGCTGAGTCCACCCAGTGCGTGCCGAAGATCTCCATGCAGTTGCTCGAAAGCATCCCCAGGCTTGAGTTGGTTTGCGCCATTCTGGACGCGCAGGAATACAATTTTGATGGCTTGGGCTCGCCGCGTGGCGCTCCCCAAGGTGAGTCCATTCCCTTGGGCGCGCGGGTTCTCAAGTTGGTGAGCGACTACGATTTCCTTGAGGCGGGCGGGACTTCTCCCGGCGTGGCCATCAGTACCTTACAGGGCCGCAAGGGCCGCTACGATCCGAAACTGCTAGTCGCCCTTGGTCGCGTGAAGAACAAGGCGGCTCCTGGCGTAGGCGAGATCAAACTGGCGTCCCTTCAGGTCGGAATGCTGCTTGTCCAAGACGTCATGTCAACGACGGGATCGCTGCTGGTCCCGCGCGGACACGAAGTGACCCAGGCCATCTTGACCCGTCTTCGCAGCATGGAGCCTGGCAGCGTGCGGGAGCCGTTGTTGGTCTTAGGTTCCTGAATCCAATCTTCGTCGGCCCCACGCCGGCTCGCGCGCGCTCGGATGCGCGCGCGGCGGCGCGGGATCCGTGATTGGCAGACGGCGCTACTGGACCGTGACGTTGTCGATGTACGCGGTCACCGTGACCGGCGTAAACGACGAGACGCCGCCATCGTCGCCGGAGGCGGCCACATTGGGCGACGAGAATTGGACTGTGAATTGAGTGATCTTGGTCGGGTCCAGCGCGGTACCCGCCATGCTCAACGTATAGGTATGCCAATCATTGTCGGTCGGGAAATCCGCCCACTGGTACTGGCCGGACCAGCTCGTGTCCTGGGCGAAAAGTTGGATGCCCCAACCTGTGGAGGAGGTGGTCACGGCTGGATCGACCTTAATGCGAACGCTGACAGTCTTGTTCGTCCAATCCTGAAGCGAGCCAGCTGCCCAATCGCAGTTCGGGTTCACCTGTTGATTGTTGCCGGTGAAAGTGACCCCGACCTTGAGCGAACCGGGCGGATCGCCGGTGGTGCTGTCGAAAGCGAGGGTGGGTGCCCTGACGCCAGCGTCGAGATCAGCTGCCGAGAGGTTTCCGGCGACGACCAGGTTGTACGGAGCGACCGTCGCGCCGCTGGTGCTATCGGTCGCCTGGTAGGTGTTATAGGTCCATCCCTGATCGCTGTTGGCAAAGTCGAAGAGCGTGACCGGACCGGCGCTGGAGCCGCCCGAGCCCGTCGCGCCGCCAGTGGCGCTGGAGCCTCCGGTCGCGCTCGACCCTCCCGTCGTGCTAGAGCCGCCATTGCCCGTGTTTCCACCCTTGGCGCTGGCGCCCCCGGTACCACCGCTGGATGTAGCATTGCTGCCACAGGCGGCCAAAATGCCCACGGCACCGAGGCCACAGAGCGCCGCGAATTGATTGAGTCGTTGTTTCGAGTCTTTCACTGCGTTGTCCTTTCCTTTTCTGAGTATTGCATCGGGCATGGAACCCGAACCGGCGGCATTTGATGCCAAGCCGGGGTCTACGACAAGCGCCAATTCGGCCGAGCGGGAAATCCAAAGTCGCCCTTGTCCCGCCGCCCCTGCTATCCGATATTGCTCAATGATATTGGCCGTATATAGTCTGATAAGGGACGATGATATATTTTTACTGACATAATTTTTATAGTAAGTTACAATACTATTTATGTTGATAAAGATAATCGTTCGTCTCCTGCCAGTCGCGCTACTTCTACCGGCCATGAGTAGCTCATGTCTTGCGCCGGAACCCTCCGAAGATCGAGGCAGCGACGATCCCGCTGGCGAAGCAACACCGGACGCTGGGCGCGCGCTGGCCGGTCATGCGTACGAGGCGAAGAACTCAGTGGCCGAGCCCACCTTGGTGCCTCCTTCGGTGAGTTTTCAATCGTTCCTGCATCCACAAGCAGGGATTCAGTCGGCGGCTATCGCCACCAGTCCGTCTGCACTGGGATACATCCCGCCGCCGGTTCACATCTCGGGGCAAACCTCCGGCATCACCGCGCAGGGCGTGCAGAGCTTCCCCGCAAATTACGATCTACGCACGACCAGCAAGCTCACGCCGGTCAAGGATCAGGGCAACTGTGGCTCCTGCTGGGCCTTCGCTACTTTCGGAGCGGCCGAGTCTCAACTTCTTCCAGGGGAATCGGATGACTTTTCCGAAGAGCATCTCAACGACTGGAGTGGTTTCGATATGGGGCCTTGCAACGGCGGCAACGCGGCGATGTCGATCGCCTATATGTCGCGCTGGGCGGGCCCGGTCGCCGAGGCGTCCGATCCATACACCGCCGGAGCGTCGAGCAAGATCAACCAGAGTAAGCCGGCCACCAAGCACCTTGAGTCAGCGTTGACGATCGCCGACCGCACGGGCTCTTTGGACAACGGCGGCATCAAGTCCGCAATCATGACCTATGGCGGAGTCATGACGACCATGCGCTGGGACAACGCCGGGTGGAATGGCGCGACGAACAGCTTCTACCTGCCGCTTGCTTCGGGCCGCTACGCGAACCACGCGGTTACAATCGTAGGCTGGGACGACAGCTACCCCGCGAGCAAATTCCTGAAAGCACCACCAGGGAACGGCGCCTTCATCATCCGCAATAGCTGGGGCACGTACTTCGGTGAAGCCGGGTACTTCCACATTTCGTATTACGACGGGTACATCGGCATCGAGAACAACGTGTACGACGTGCTCGCGGCGACAACCGACTACTCCGGCGTCTATCAGTACGATCAGTACGGCGCGACCGCTACGCTCGCCGGCAGCGGAGCTTCCTACTACCAAGGCAACATCTACTCCGCCACCGCAAACGCGCCGATCACGGCGGTCGGCTTCTACACCATGGTGCCAGGGACGACGGTCGATGTGTCGATCTGGTCCGCGCCGGTCGGAGCCAACCCGTCGAGCGGAACCCTTGTGGGCACCGTGACCGGAGTAGCGGAGCCCTTGGCCGGCTATCACACTGTCTCGGTCGGGTCGCTCGGAGCCCAGGCCCACAGCGGGCAAACCTTCAGCGCGGTCGTGCGACTGACGGCCGCACAGGTGCTCATTCCGATCGAGTATTCCTACTCGGGCTACTCGACTCATGTGGCAGCGCACACCGGCGTGTCTTTCTATGGCCTGGTTTCGCAAGATAGTGTGAGCTGGATCGATGTCGGTGCGCGGCTGCACGCGAACATGCCGATCAAGGTGTTCGTCGGCGGGGTTGTTTCGTGCGATGACGGAAACCCATGCACCACGGACACGGGTACGCCGGGCAGCTGCGTGCACACGCCGGCACCGGCGGGAACAGTCTGTCGTGCGTCCAGGGACGCTTGCGATGCCGCGGAAGTTTGCGACGGGAAGAGCACGGTTTGTCCAGCCGACGTTCTGGCTGCCAAGGGAACGCAGTGCCGCGCCGCCGTCGATCTCTGCGACACCGCGGCCACCTGCACGGGCACATCGGCAAGCTGTCCAGCGAACGGATTCAAGGCCAAGACAGCCGTGTGTCGCGCGGCTGCCGGGGTCTGCGACATCGCCGAAACCTGCACCGGGAACTCGGCGGTCTGCCCAGTCGACCAGGTCGCGCCCAAGACCCTTGTTTGTCACACGGCGGTGAGTGTCTGCGACCGCAGCGTGTACTGCGATGGAGCCTCCAAGACCTGCGCGGCTGCCCAGGTTCAACCCAAGGGCACCGTGTGTCGCTCGTCTGCCGGTGCGTGCGATGTCCCAGAAGTCTGCGACGGACAGAATGCAACGTGCCCGGCGAATGTCTTCGTGGCGAAGGGAACGCAGTGCCGCGCAGCCGCGGGCGCGTGCGATGTTGCCGCTGCGTGCACAGGCACCGCGGCCGCATGCCCAACGAATGCTCTCTTACCCAACACAACCGTGTGCCGTCCGGCGGCTGGCCCATGCGACGTAGCCGAAAAGTGCAGTGGAAGTTCGTCCGCTTGCCCGGCAGATACGCTCCGACCCAAGGGGTACGTCTGCCAGGCGTCGCCGAAAAGCACTTGCACCGGCAGCGCCGTGATTTGCAGCGCCAAATAGCCGAATTCGGGCTATTCCACAAAGACCCGGGCGTTGCGGAACAGACGCATCCAGGGGGAATCTGTGCCGGCGTCGTCGGGGCGCCACGAAAGCTGGACGCTGCGGAATACGCGCTCGGGGTGGGGCATGATGATGGTGGCGCGGCCGTCGGGCGTGGTGATGGCCGTGATCCCAAGCGGCGATCCGTTGGGGTTTTCGGGATAGTGCTCGGTCGGATTGCCGTGGTGGTCGACGAAGCGAGCCGCGACCAGGCCCGAGCTGTCGAGGGCCGCGCCCGCTTCCGTGGACGCGAATTCGGCGCGCCCTTCGCCGTGGGCGACGGCGATGGGAACCAGCGAGCCCGCCATGCCGGCCAGAAGTACCGACGGGCTCGGTTCGATGCGCACGAGAGCCAGGCGGGCTTCGAATTGTTCGCTGCGGTTGCGCACGAAGCGCGGCCAGTGTTCGGCGCCGGGAATGATTTCCTTCAAATTGGAAACCATCTGGCAGCCGTTGCACACGCCAAGCGTGAACGTATCTTGGCGGGCGAAAAAGCGTTCGAATTGGGTGCGGGCGCGCGGGCTGTACAGGATGGACTTGGCCCAACCCTCGCCGGCGCCAAGGACGTCGCCGTAGGAAAAACCACCGCAAGCGGCGACGCCGCGGAATCCGGTCAGCTCGATGCGGCCGGCGAGGATATCGCTCATGTGCACGTCGACCGGCTCGAAGCCCGCGCGATGGAAGGCCGCGGCCATTTCGATCTGACCGTTCACGCCTTGTTCGCGCAGGATGGCCACGCGCGCTCGCGCCCCGCGAGTAATGAAAGGCGCGGCGACATCGGCCTGCGCATCGAAAGCTGGGCGGAGAACCAGCCCGGGATCCCTTGTGTCGCAGCGACTTTCTTGTTCTTCGGCAGCGCACGTCGGATCGTCGCGCAGACTCTGCATGGCGAAGGTGGTTTCGGACCAAATGCCACGCAGAACCGAGCGCTTCTCCGTGAAGAGAACGCGGCCATGGTTGCGAATTGCGATTTCGTTGCCGGCCGTGAGCTGGCCGCAGGCGTGAACGGAATCCGAGAGGCCGTGTCGGGCGAAGCAGGCGCGAACTTCTGCGGCGTCGGATTTGCGGACTTGCACGACCGCCCCCAGCTCTTCGCTAAAGAGCTGCGCCAACACATCATTGCTGCGCGACGGAAGTTCCACGTTCAGGCCCGTGCCGCCAGCGAAGGCCATTTCCAGCAGCGTGACGAACAACCCGCCATCCGAGCGGTCGTGGTAGGCGAGGATCTTGCCGGCCCCAGCCAGTTCCTGGATCGCCGCGAAGAAGCCCTTGAGTCGAGCCGGCTCGTCGAGATCCGGCGGAATGTCGCCGAGCTGGCCAAAGACCTGCGCTAGGGCCGAGCCGCCGAGCCGATTATTGCCCGCTCCCAGATCGACCAGCAGCAATTCGGTTTCGCCCTTGTCGGTGCGAAGCTGTGGCGTAAGCGCGCGGCGGATATCCGTGGCCGGCGCGAACGCACTGACGATGAGCGAGAGCGGCGCGGTCACCCGCTTTTCGTGGACGCCGTCGCGCCACACCGTGCTCATGGACATGGAGTCCTTGCCCACGGGAATGGCGATGCCAAGAGCAGGTGCCAATTCCTCGCCCACGGTGCGAACGGCGTCGTAGAGGCGTGCGTCCTCGCCGGGGTGGCCGGCCGGCGCCATCCAGTTGGCCGAAAGTTTGATCTTGCCGATGTCGCCGATGGGCGCGCTGGCGATGTTGGTGATGGCCTCGCCGACGGCCAAGCGCACCGACGCCGCGGCGTCTAGCAACGCAACCGGCGTGCGTTCGCCCATGGCCATGGCCTCGCCGGTGAACGTGTCGTAGCTGGTTGCGGTCACCGCGGCATCGGCCACCGGCACTTGCCACGGCCCGACCATCTGGTCGCGCGAAATCAATCCAGTGACGGTGCGGTCGCCGATGGTGATGAGGAAGGTCTTGTCCGCCACCGCGGGCAAGCGCAGCACGCGCGTGATGGCCTCGCGCAGATCGATACCGGCGGTGGAAAACGGCTGTTGCGCGATCGGCGCGTGCTTGACGTCGCGGACCATCTTGGGCGGTTTGCCCAGCAGCACCGACAGCGGCATGTCGATGGGTTGATTGCCAAAGTGCGCGTCGGTGACTACCAGTTTGCCGTCGGCGGTGGCCTTGCCGAGCACGGCGAAGGGGCAGCGTTCGCGCCGGCACAGGGCCTCGAACTCGGCGACTTTGTCGGCGTCGACAGCCAGGACATATCGCTCCTGCGCTTCATTGCACCAAATCGCCAGCGGCGACATGCCGGGTTCGTCGTTGGGGATCTTGCGCAGCTCGAAGCGGGCGCCGCGCCGACTGTCGTTCACGAGTTCAGGCAAGGCATTGGAAAGCCCACCCGCGCCGACGTCGTGGATGGAGACGATCGGACTTTGCTCGCCAAGCGCGCAGCAGCGATCGATGACTTCCTGGCAGCGCCGCTGCATTTCGGCGTTGTCGCGCTGGACCGAGGCGAAATCGAGATCTTCTTCCGATGCCCCCGAGGCCATGGACGAGGCCGCGCCGCCGCCCAAGCCAATGAGCATGGCCGGACCGCCGAGCACGATGATGGCCGCGCCCGTGGGCACTTCGCCCTTTTTCACCAAGGGAACGCGGATGTTGCCAAAACCGCCGGCGATCATGATGGGCTTGTGGTAGCCGCGGATCTCGTTGCCGCTTGGTCCCGGTACTTCCATTTCAAAAGTCCGGAAGTAGCCCGCGATGTTAGGTCGGCCGAATTCGTTGTTGAAGGCAGCGCCGCCGATGGGGCCTTCGATCATGATGTCGAGCGCCGAGGCGATGCGGCTGGGCTTGCCGAAGTCCTTCTCCCACGGGCGAACGGCGTCGGGCAGGCGCAGGTTGGAAACCGAAAACCCAGTCAAACCAGCCTTGGGCTTGGAGCCTCGGCCGGTCGCGCCTTCGTCGCGGATCTCGCCGCCCGAGCCGGTCGCGGCGCCGGGGTAGGGCGAGATGGCGGTGGGGTGGTTGTGGGTCTCGACCTTCATCAAGATGCCCACGGGCTCGCGGCGGAAATCGTAGACGCCGGTCTTGGGATCCGGAAAGAACAGTCCGGCCTTGGGGCCTTCCATCACGGCGGCGTTGTCGCTGTACGCGGACAGGACGCCGTCGGGGCTGGCCTCGGTGCTGCGCCGGATCATCTTGAACAGCGACTTCGGCTGCTTTTCGCCGTCGACGATGAAGTCAGCGTTGAAGATTTTGTGCCGGCAGTGCTCGCTGTTGGCCTGCGCGAACATCATCAGTTCGACGTCGGTCGGGTTTCTGCCCAGCGCACGGAAGTTGTCGACCAGGTAGTCGATCTCGTCTGGTGCCAGGGCCAGGCCCATCGAGGCGTTGGCCGCTTCGATGGCGGCTCGGCCGTGGCCAATCACATCGACGGTCGCGAGCGGTTGCGGATCGGCGTGGCGGAAAAGGCGCGCGGCATCTTCCTCGCGTTCCAGGACGGATTCCGTCATGCGGTCGTGGAGGGCATCGCGCAGCCCGGTTTCGTTCGAGACCTCGCCGGCTACCGTGTACCAGATGCCGCGTTCGATGCGCCTGACCTTGTCGAGGCCGCAGTTGCGCGCGACATCGGTAGCCTTGGACGACCATGGCGAGATCGTTCCGATGCGCGGAACGACCAGCAGCAGCCTACCGGCGAGCGACCGCGCTTCCGTGCGCGGGCCATAGTGCAGCAGCCGGTCGAGCACATGCGCTTCGTGGTCGGAAAGCGCCTCACCGATCTCCGCGAAGTGTACGAATTTCGCGGTCGCGTCGCGAACCGAAGGATTCTGTCTTTGGATCTTCCCGAGACGCTTGGCCAGTCGCGCAGGGGTGAATGCGGGTGCGCCACGAAGTACGAGCATAGTCATCTTGAAGTTGCCGTGAAGAGTTGCGCTTCCAGCTCTGGAATGCAACCCGGAAGCGCGGTTCCGGGTGGGGTAGACATTCACACCTGCTCGGTGCTACGTGTTGTGTCGCCGTGGATACAAAACACTTCTCCAAAACAGCCCAATTGGGGTGGGGCGCATCACTCCTTCTATTGCTGGCAGGCTCTCCGGCCTGCATCGCGCCGGGCCAGGTTCCGGCCGTGGGCGGCGCCGGGGAAGAACTTGCCTCGTGCGGCGCCGATGGCCTTATCGACGACGGCGAGGATGGGAACAACCAAACCAAGGTAGTGGCCGGGCGCGGTGGCTACTGGTACACCTTCGCGGATCAGGTCGGGACGACCGTCACGCCTGAGGCCGGCGCCAACGGCGGAACCTTCGCCATGACGCCTGGCGGGGCCAACGGGTCGAAATACGCGGCCAACGTGAAAGGTCACGTCGGCCACGGCCACGTCGTGTTCGGCGCCATGGGCCTGAACTTCGTCGATCCCAAGAATCCCTACGACGCGTCTCAATACAAGGGCATCGCGTTTTGGGCCAAGAAGGGGCCCGGCAGCTACAACAAGGTCCGGCTCAAGGTGCCCGATGTCAGCACGGACGAGGACGGCGGTGTTTGCAAAGAGTGCTTCAACGACTTCGGCGCCGATCTCACGCTCAGCGAATCCTGGCAGCACTTCGTGTTCCCTTGGAGAAAACTAAGGCAGCTGCCGGACTGGGGATCGCCGAGGCCGCACTCGATCAAGCCGGGCAAGATCTTCGGCATCCAGTGGCAGGTCAACCAGCCTGGTGCCGATTTCGATATTTGGGTCGATGACGTGGAGTTCATCGGATGCGAGTAGGCGCGTTTGCCCTGGTTGCGCTGTCGCTAGTGGGAACCGCTTGTATTCCCACCGTCGAGGAGCAGCAGTCGAAGCCCAAGGCCGCGCGCAAGAGGGCGCCGGTTTCGCCGAACTCGTCGGTGGCCAAGAAGGACAGGGCGATTGGCTCGGTCGAGGTCGCCGACTTTCCCAAGCCCACCCCGCTTGGGGCGTACGCCTACACGAACAAGACGGGCAACGAGTACTCGGATCGGTTCATCGCCCTGTGGAACGACATGCACGCGCCCAAGAACGGCTATTTCAGCCCCGAGGGCGTGCCCTACCACGCGGTCGAAACTCTGCTGGTCGAGGCGCCCGACTACGGCCATGAAACGACCTCCGAGGCGTTCAGCTACTGGATGTGGCTGGAAGCGGCCTACGGCAAGTTCACCAAGGACTGGAAGCCGCTCGGCAAGGCCTGGGAAAGTACCGAGGCGTATCTGATTCCCACGCCAGAAGATCAGCCCACGGCCGGGTCGTACACCGACACGCATCCCGCGGTTTTCGCAGGTGAGCAAGATCAGCCAAGCGGCTATCCCGTGCCGCTCGAACCCGGCGCGCCGTCCGGGCGAGATCCGCTTTTTCAGGAACTGAAGGAAACCTACCGCACGCCCTACATCTACGGCATGCACTGGATCATTGACGTCGACAATTGGTACGGATTTGGCCGCCGCGGCGATCACGTGTCTAGACCTACGTACATCAACACCTTCCAGCGTGGCGAGGAAGAATCGGTGTGGGAAGCTATTCCGCAACCCTGCTGGGACGACTTCCAGTTCGGTGGCGACAACGGCTACCTCGATCTGTTCGTGAAACAGGACGGCGGCTACGCGCGCCAGTGGAAGTACACCACGGCGCCCGACGCCGACGCGCGCGCGGTGCAGGCCATGTACTGGGCCAAGCTGTGGGCCGACGAGCAGGGCGCGGGCGGAACGCTCGAACCACTGGTCAAGAAGACCGCGAAACTCGGCGACTACCTTCGCTATGCGCTGTTCGACAAGTACTTCAAGACCATGGGCTGTCAGGCGCCGGAGTGTCCGGCGGCCGAGGGCTACGACGGCGCGCACTTCTTGCTTTCGTGGTACTACGCCTGGGGCGGCTCGACGGCGAAGGCGGCGGGCTGGGCCTGGCGCATCGGCTCTAGCACCGCCCACAGCGGGTATCAGAATCCTTTCGCGGCCTGGGTGCTGGCGCAGGAAAAGGCGTTCAAGCCGCTGTCCAAGAACGGCGCTGGCGATTGGGCCAAGAGCCTAGATCGGCAGCTCGAAATGTACCGCTGGCTGCAATCGGCCGAAGGCGGCATCGCGGGCGGCGCGACCAACAGTTGGCGCGGCCGCTACGAGAAGTTCCCGGCAAGCGTCACGACCTTCTACAAGCTGGCCTATGTCGAGGCGCCGGTGTACGTGGATCCCCCGAGCAACAACTGGTTCGGGTTTCAGGCCTGGAGCTTGGATCGCGTGGCGCAGCTCTACTACGTCACGGGCAACGAACACGCCAAGGTCATCCTCGACCGCTGGGTCAAGTGGGTCCTGGCCAACGCGCGCCTGACCAAGAACGGCGGTTTCGAGATTCCGTCGGACCTGACCTGGTCCGGCCAGCCCGCGCTCAACTGGGACGAGAAATCGCAACACTGGAATGCCAAGGACACGGGCTTCAACAAGACCCTGCACGTGAAGGTGAAGACTTACGGGACCGACCTGGGCGTGGCCGGGGCGCTGGCGCGAACCCTGCTTTTCTACGCCGCCAAGTCGGGTGACGTTGCCGCGGCCAAGCTGGCCAAGGAACTCCTCGATCGCATGTGGAAAAAATTCCGCGACGACAAGGGCGTGGCCGCGCCCGAGACGCGCACGGATTTCAAACGTTTCACCGACAAGATCTACATTCCCGCCGGCTGGAAGGGTGAGATGCCGAATGGCGATCCGATGGATTCGAATTCCACCTTTGCCAGCATTCGCACGGGCTACACCAAGGATCCCAGCTGGCCCAAGGTCGAGGCTGCATTGCACGGCGGCCCGGCCCCGACGTTCACCTATCACCGGTTCTGGGCGCAGACCGACATCGCCCTGGCCAACGCCACCTTCGCCATTCTGTATCCGAACGGCATCAAGACCGCTGCTGCGAGCGGTGGCAAGCCCAAGCCCGCGAAGGCCGCCAAGGGTAAGGGACGCAAGAAGTAGAGAGGTCCGCGAGATTTGCCGGCCCTTTTGTGGTATCGATGTCCGTTCTTTGGCTCAATCGGAGATGACCTTCATGATTCGTATCGCACTGCTTGGAACCATTCTCTTGTCCCTGTTCGCTCGGCCCCTGCGTGCCGAGGAAGTGAAACTTGGCTATGTGGATTTGCGGCGCGCGCTCGCCGAGACCGAGGACGGCCGCAAGGCGCGCGCCAACCTCAAGAAAGACTTCGACAAGAAGCAGAAGGAACTCGACGAGCAGCAGGAAGAGGTCAAGAAGGCCATCGAGGATCTGAACAAGAAACGCACCTTGCTGCCTGCCGAAACGGTTCGCCAGAAAGAGGCGGAATTGCAGGAGCGGGTCGGCAAGGTTCAGCAGACTTACATGCGCCATCAGCAGGATCTAGCGGCGAAGGAAGAGGAGGCTACCCAGCCCATCGTCGAGCGCTTGCAGCGGATCATCGGCAAGATCGCGACCGCCGAGAACTTCACCATGGTGCTCGACAAGAGCGCCGGCGTGGTCTTCGCCAAGCCTCACCTCGATCTGACCAACGAAGTGATCCGACGCTTCAACGCTGGTGAAGAAAAGGCAGCCAGCAGCGCGCCAGCCAAAGAATCAAAGAAGAAGTAGCGCGGGCCGGGGGATCGCCATGGCCACCATGGACATCACAGCCATAAGGGCCGTGCTCCCCCATCGCTATCCCTTTCTGCTCGTCGACCGGGTCGACGAGCTGGGCCCAGACAGAATCGTTGCTCGCAAGATGGTCAGCGCCAACGAACCATTTTTCCAGGGCCATTTTCCTGGCCGACCCATCATGCCTGGCGTGCTCATCGTGGAAGCCCTGGCGCAGGCTGGGGCGCTTCTGGCGGCACCCCAGGTCGGTTTCGATCCCGCCCGTCAGGGCATTTTTTTTATGGCCGTCGACAAGGTCAAATTTCGCAAGCCGGTGATTCCGGGGGACGCGCTGGTGCTGGAGGTTGTCCCTCTTCGCAAGGGTGGATCGGTGTGGAAGATGCGCGGCGAGGCGAAGGTGGATGATGCCGTGGTGGCCGAGGCCGAATTCGTCGCCGCCATCAAGAACCTTGCCGCAAGCTAGAATGCGTATCACGGCGAAGGGTTGGTGGATCCGGTGCGACTGACGAGAGTGCGAGGCGTGCGTTGGAACAGGATGCTGCTGGTCCTGGCGCTGGTTTTGAGCGTGGGCTCTTGCCGGCGCAGCCGCTTCCCGTCGCGTGGGGATGCCGCCGCGGTCGTGGTCGTGGTTCCGCGCAACGATGCCGCGGGCCCGCCCAGGGTGCTGGAACAAGAGCCCAACGATAGCCCCGAACAGGCACAGCTGCTGAACATCAATCCCGATTGGCCGGTTCTCAGCGTAGAGGGCGGTCTCTCTGGACCCGGGGAAGGCAAGGGCAGGGATGTTGACGTGTTCAAGGTGCTGGTGCCGGGCCAGCGTCAGGACCCAGCGGCATCGGCAGGGGCTCCGGACTCTGCGCAGTCCGCCGACCCGCGCTTGTCCGCGCGCCGATTGACCGTGGAGATCGCCTCTGGACCAGGCTCGGGGTTGTCACTTCAGCTTCTTGATGACGGTCTCAAATCGCTCGAAACGATTTCAGTCGATGGGGGCGACGTCGCGGGCATGCCCAACATGGCGGCGCTGCCCGGCCGGACCTACTACTTGCGCGTGAAGGCGACGGCCAAACCTGGAAAAGCCCAGGAACCTCAGCCCGGCGCAAGCACCTACAAGCTGACCGTTCAGCTCGGCGACTTCGAGATCTCCGAGGAGCGCGAACCCAACGATGGCCTGGAGACGGCGCAACCACTGGCGCTGGTCGGCACCGCGGATTTCGCCGGCCTCTATGGCTGGCAGCACGACCAGGACTTCTACCGGATCGCAGCGCCGGAAGTCGCCTCGGCGCTCGACATCGAACTGGATGCGGTCGAGGGCGTATCAGCAGGCCTTCAGGTTCTAAGTGGCAGCGGTACGAGAATCGCGGCCGGCAAGGGACGGAAAGGCGAACGGCTGGCCCTACACAACGTGACCATTCCCGCCGGGGTAGCCGACGCGGGGGCAAGTGCTCGGGCTCTCTACGTGGTCGTTCGCGCCGAGTCCGGTCACAACCGAACGCAGCGCTACGTTTTGCATCTCGCCCTTGGGATGCTCAAGCAGGACGCGGAAATCGAACCCAACGACAATCCCGTGAACGCGACCCAGGTTCATGATGGTTCGATCACGGGTTTTCTGACCGTCGGCGACGTCGACTACTTCCGCTACGTTGGCGACGGCCAGCGCGAGGTCAGTTTCGAGGTTTCATGTCCTTCCCGCGTACGCGGGAAACTCCAGATCATTCGGCCAAGCGATGGCCAGGTCCTCGGGGCGACGGAGGCGAAGAAGCCCCGGCAGACTGTAACGTTGGCCAACATCCCGAGTCTGGGCGAGCCTTTGCTGGTTCGTCTTTCGCAGGGCAGGGGGGACGGCAATCCCAACGAACCCTATTCATTCAAGATCAGCAGTGTGGCGATGCCTATTCAGAAAAATGGTGCCACAAATTCGCCTTCGCCCCTAAACCCGGACTAGAAATCGTCCGATTGATCAGTTGGAGGCATTTGGCAACGCGTGCGAGGCCAAAGCATCCAAAGGTTAGATCATGGTGGCCAGACGAAACAGATTCGCAGCCTTGACGAAGCCTCGGAAAAATTTGCGGGGCCTTTCCGTCGAACCGCGACAGTTCTGTCCGACATTGTCTCGATCCGTTGTGCTCGAATCGATGAACAACCTGGGTGGAGAGTGCGCCCAAACAGCCGTATCGGCAGAGTTCGATCCTAACTTGCGCATGCGTCTTGACTGCCAGGCCGCGATGTTGCAAGCCATAAGCATAGGCAGAGGTTTTCCCATGCTGGAGCCATGGATCATCGAAGAAATCCGACGTCGCGAAGAAGAGCGACGGCGTGGGGATCGTCCTCAGCTAGAACTTCCTCTGCCGGAACGCAGTTGGCAGGAGGAGGGCGACCTTGGGGATGCCCACGACCAACAAGGCGATCGCGCACCCGAGCGTGGCGTCGTCATTATCGGAATGTAGCCCGTCAGATAGGCCCATTTTATGGCGCGAACGGTCATGAACTGATCGAGTTTTTGGCTCTTCGGTGGAAACCGCCTTATCAAGGGGTATGACGCTGGAGCGATTGGGTGAGAAACGGAGCTTCCGGGTTCACAGACTGATCGGCCGCGAAGCGGAGCGGCGCCATCTGAACGCGGCTCTGGATCGGACACTGCGATTCGAGGCTCCTCAGTTTGTGACCATTCTTGGCAGTGCGGGGATCGGCAAATCACGCCTGCTCGCAGAGTGGCTCAAGGAAGTCAGCGAGCGGCGGGATTTTCGCACCGTCTTCGTGACCGCTGCGGGCAATGGCACCTTGGCGGCGCCAGGCGGAGTCATCGGTCACCTCTTGCGCGCCCGCATCGGCCTTACCGACGACCTGGACAAGGATGCCACTCTGGCCGTGTTCCGTGAGGAGCTGCAGGCGGTCTTCGGCGATCGACGGGTCTCCGAGATGGCGGGCCTGCTTGGCGCTTTCATCGGACTGACTCCGTCCGGGAGCCCGCTCGTGCAGTCGCTCGCCATGCGGCCCGAGCAACAAGCCGAGCTCTCACGAGCGGTCCTGTGCCGCTTCCTTGAAGAAGATGCGCGCCAACGTCCCATGCTCTACGTCATCGACGACGCCCACCTCGCGGACGACGATTCGCTGGACCTGCTGACGCGGCTGCGCGCCGATCTTGGAGAAACGACCTTGGCCATCGTGGCGGCCGCGCGACCCGAACTGCTCGTTCGCCGACCCAATTGGAGCCGGGTGGAAGGTAGCCATGCTCGCATGGATCTCGGCGGCCTGGCCCCACTAGAGATGGACGTCTTCATCCAGTGCGCGCTCGGGGCCGACTCGCTTGCCCCCGGGTTGGCCGAGCGTGCGGCCGCTGAATCGGGCGGAAACCCGTCGCTGCTGAGCGAATTGCTTGGTGCTTATCACGAGCACGGCATCTTGGCCTGTGACACGAAAGACGCGTGGCTCTTCGATGACGGTCGGGCCGAGCGCGAGCGTCCGGTGTTGTCCGCAGATCTCAAGGCCAGCGCACGGATATCCGAGCTCTCCGCGAGCGAGCGTGAACTCCTTGCCCGCGCCGCGGCCATGGGCAACATTTTCTGGACCGGCGGGCTCGTTGCCCTGAGTCGCCTGGGATCGGAACCGTGGGATCCAACCTTGGTCTTCGCGCCCGACCCGTCCATCGAGGAAACCAAGCGCATGGTCGGGGCGCTGGCCGAGCGCGACTATCTCAAGAAGGCAGAGGCCAGCTTCATGGGCGACGAGGCCGCCTGGTCATTCGCCGACGTGGACGAGCGCATGTTGGTCGAAGCCACGGTCGACCCGGAAATCACCCGGCGGCGCAAGCGCTTCGCCGCGCAGTGGATCGAGGCCCGCGCCGGCCAGTCCATGTCCATCGACCAGCTCGAAAACATCGCCGTCCTCTACCAAGACGGCCACGATCCGCGGCGGGCCAGCCATCGCTTCGTCGCCGCGGGAGACGAAGCTTGCCGCGCCCTGGATTTCGAGCGGGCACGGTCACTCTATGCCCGCGGCCTGCAGTTGCTCGATGCCGACGATTCGTTGCTTAGGATCGAGGTCTTGCACAAGATCGGCGACATCGCGGGCAGGCTCGGCTACAGCCACGAGGCACTGGCCCATTTCGGCGACATGCTGAAGGCCGCCTGGCGCCTGGACATGCCGGGCAAGGGCGGGGCTGCGCATGCGCGTATCGGGCGTATCTATCGGGCTCTGGGCGACTACCGGATGGCGGTACAGCACCTGGACATGGCGCACTTGCTCTTCGATTTGGGCGGAGACCGGCCCGGCGTGGCCGCCAGTCTCGACGACATCGGTAGGGTCTACTACCTGGTCGGCAAACCCGACGAGGCTTTGCGCTGCCACAAGGCCGCGCTGTCCATTAGGGTCGAGCTCAAAGATGAGCGTGGCAAGGCCCTGACCCTGGCGTGGATAGGCTTGGTCGAGGCGCAGATGGGCCACCTGGGACTTGCCCAGCAGAGTTTCGAGCGCGCCCTGGCCATCAGCCAGGCCACGCGCGACCCGCACGGCATCGTCTTCACGTTGCTCGACCTCGGCGCCCTGACCCGCGAGGCTGGGCATCCTAAGCTGGCGCAGAAGCTGCTGGCGCAGGCTAGGGGAATCTCAACTAAGCTGGGCGACCGATTGACCGAGTGCCACCTTGCCCTGCAGATCGGCGACTGTTTGCTGGCCCAGGGCGAGTTTGCGGCGGCGGAGAAAGAAATGCGCGCCGCCAAGCAAATTGCGCAAAAGTTCGGCGCGCGCCGCCTGGTCGCGGAATCCGATCGCGCCCTGGCCGAAATCCAGCTCGCGCTCGGCGACAACCTGGCGGCGCGGGATCATGCCTCATGGGCCGTGGCCGAAGCAGAAAAGATGGGCGCTGCGCCCTTGGTCGGCACCGCGCTGCGGGTTCTCGGCACCGCGCTTGCCGCCGGGGCGCCCGGCGACTGCGACCGCGGCGGCCCGCGCGAGGTCTTCGATCGTGCCATCGAGTTGCTGGGCTCGTCGGGCGCAGAGCTGGAGCTAGGCCGAACCTTCTCCTGCTACGCCGATTTCGAAGAAAAGCTCGGCCGCCAGGAGGCTGCCGAGAAGCTGCGCGATCGCGCCTTCGCCATTCGCCGCGACGCCGGTCTGCAAGCCCCCGAACGCGAAATCTTGGCTACGAGCGAAGCGGTGCTGCAGTAGAGGATCATTCACCTCTCTGAAAAATAGACGTGGGCGATTGCGACCGCTAACGTCGGGGCACGTGGCCAACACCATTCGCTCATCTGCCAACGTGAGTTTGGCGATTCTCACGTCGCGCGTTCTGGGCGTGGCGAGGGATTCGATTTTCGCGCGGATCTTCGGCGTCAGCGCGCTCACCGACGCGTACGTGGCGGCCTTTCGCATTCCGAACCTCCTGCGCGACCTGTTCGCCGAGGGGGCACTGTCGAGCGCGTTCGTGCCGACCTTCAGCGATGCGATGGTCAAGGGTGGGCAAGAACGCGCCTATCGCCTGGGCAACCTGGTTTTGGGCGGACTGCTGCTGGTCACTGGAGCGCTCAGCCTGGCCGGCGTGCTGTGGGCCGACGAACTCGTTTCGCTCATCACACGCGGTTTTGGCGGCAGCGCTGCCCAGGTCGCCACCGGCGGACTGCTCGCCCGTATCATGATGCCGATTCTCACCTTGGTTAGCGTGAGCGCAGTGTGGATGGGCATGCTCAATGCCCAGCAGCGCTACCTGGCACCGGCCTATGCGCCGGCCATGTTCAACGTGACCAGCATCGCCTGCGGGGTGCTGCTCATGGTCGTGCATTTCTCCGAGCGCACGGGCATGGTGGTGTGGAGCGCGGGCACGGCCACGGCGGGCTTGGTTCAGGCCGTGGTGCAGCTTCCCAGCTTGCATCGGCTGGGTTACCGGGTGCGGCCGACTCTGGCCGGTTTTCTGCGCGACGTGGATGTTCGGCGCATCGTGCGTTTGATGGGGCCCGCGACGATCGGCCTGGCCGCGATTCAGATCAACGTCTTCGTCAACACGCAGTACGCGGCGGCCCTTGGCAGCGGGCCGCTCACCTACTTGCAAAATGCCTTCCGCCTGTTCTATCTGCCGGTGGGCTTGTTCGGCGTGGCGCTGGCCACGGTCACCACGGCGCGGGCCTCGCAAGAGGCGGCACGCGGCGACAAAGAGGCCTTGATCGATCGCGTGGCCGACGGCGCCCGCGGGGTGTGGCTGTTGGCGCTGCCTTCGGCGGTCGGTTTGGTCGTGTTGGCCAAGCCGGTGGTGCAGCTGCTTTTTCAGGGGGGCAAGTTTTTGCCCGTGCACACCGCTGCGACGGTGCCCATCGTGCAGGCCTACATGCTCGGCGTTTTGCCCTACAGTCTGGTCAAGGTGTTCGCGCCGGCCTTCTTTGCCCTGGATCGCCCGCGCGTGCCCATGTTCGCGTCGATGGCCTCGGTGGCGGCGAACCTGCTGTTCAACAGTCTGACCTACCGTCACCTGGGCGCGCCGGGGCTGGCCCTGGGTACCACAGTGGCGGCGCTCGTGAACCTCGGCATCCTGCGCCTGTGGTTTGGCCGGGTGCTGGGACGACCGCGCAGAGCAGGCTGGTTGCGCGACATCGCTCTAATGATCTTGGCCAATGCCGTGCTGGCAGGTGTGGCTCTGGGCATGTGGCACGGCATCACGCATGCCCTCGAAGTGGCGCCTACGGCCGGCTGGCCAAGGGGCATCTTCCGCATCGTCCACGGCGTCTCGCTGCTGGCCACCATCGCCATCGGTTTCGTGTCCTACGTCGGAGTCCTCCGCTTGTTCCGCATACGAGGCGCTGAGGATCTGTGGGAACTCCCGCGCAAAGTCATCCGCCGCCTACGGCCGCGTTCAGCAGGGTAGACTCCGCAGCCGTCGTGCTCTCAGTGCCTCGGCGGTGAACTCTTACTTGCGCGCTTCGGCCGCCCGGTGGGACGGGCGAAGAAGGCCACCTTTTCTAGCGAGACCGTCATGTCGATGTTCTCGACGTAGATGCGCTCGTGCAGGCGCAGGACGATGGGCGCGAAGTTCAGGATGCCGGTGACACCCGCCGCGACCAGCTGTTCTGCCGCGTGTTGTGCTTGTTCCGCGGGCACCGTGATGATGCCGATGTCGATGTGCCTTTCCGCCAGCACCTCGGCCATCTGCCGAACCGAATAGCAGTGAACGTCGCTGAAAGTGAGACCAATTTTGTCCAGATCCACGTCGAACGCGGCCGCCAGGCGTATCTTGTGCGATCGGTTGGTAAGGAAGGCGGCGATGGCGCGGCCGAGGTAGCCCATGCCCACGATGGCCACCGCGCGGACCTCTTGCGAGTCCAAGAACGCGGCCAGCGAGGTGAGCAGTCTCTTCACGTCATAGCCGCTGTTGGGGTTTCCGCTGTAGCCGATGGCCATGAGGTCGCGGCGCACTTGCGCGGCCGTGAGCTGGCAGGCGTGGGCGAGTTGATGCGAGTACACGCTGGGGCCGAATTCGTTTCTGCCGTGCAGGAGCGCGCGGCGGTAGATGCTCAAGCGCTCGACGCTGCGTGTGGAGATCTTTCGCTTCTTCATAGAGTCTTGGTGTTTCGGATTGCCTGCGTCGCTTCCTCTGATCGCGAGGTGCCGCAGCGACTAAATCATACCGAGATTCTCCGATTTAACAAGCTGGGTCGCGTGTGGTTCCAAGAAGCCCAAGCCCAACGACCAATGCCACCGAACGCGCCACCGACCATAGCCACTCACTATCGCCGCGGGCCGAGAAGGCGGGGCAACTCGGCCAGCGCTTCTTCTAGGCTTGTCGATTCGTCGCGTTCGCGCAGGCGCAGGCTCTCGACATCTTCAATGCGGCTGGCGAGCAGGCGGGCTCGGTCGGCCGCGAGACGCACGCCTTGATCGTCGATCCAGGTGCTCGGATCGCCTTCGAGCAGACCATCGGCGCGCGGGCCGGCTTGTTCTTGTGTCAGGCCAGAAGGCGTGATGGGTACTCCGCCGATTGGGGTGAAGCGCGGCGGGAGGGCCTTGTATTCGAGCAGCCGATCGAGCATGGGCTTGCACGCGGGGGCCACTTGCATGAACTGCACGCCCATGCCGTGGGCGCGCTGGGGCTCGTCCGGGTTGTACTCGCGCACCCAGGCGACTTTGCCGATCCCTTGCAGAAGCGGTGATCCTTGCGCGAGCCCCACCTCGAACGCGATCACCGTGCCCACCGGATAGGGCGTGCGGCTGGCAAGGAAGATTCCACCCCGGGTCACGTTGGGCGCAAAACGTTGGATGAAGATCCCTTCATCGGGGTAGCGAAGTTGGATACGAATGGTCGGAACTTCTGGCGTCGACACGAAACGGAGTATCGAATGGCGGCGGGCGAGGGTCAACCCACAGGCTGCACCAGATTCAGGTTGAACAGCCGAAAGGCGTTGGCCGTAGTTGCCTCTGCTGCCTCCTCTGGTGGAATCCCGCGGATATTGGCCAAAGCTTCCAGGGTTTGCGCAACAAAGGCTGGCTCGTTGCGGCGGCCGCGATGGGGAACCGGGGCCAGATACGGGGCATCGGTTTCGACCAGCACCCGGTCGATCGGGGCAAAGGAGGCTGCCTTGCGCAGATCCTCGGCCTTCTTGAACGTGATCACGCCTGAGAACGAGAGGTAAAGCCCCAGGTCGAGGTAGCGGCGCGCGTGTTCGACATTTCCCGAGAAGCAGTGAAGGACCCCGCCAGCGACGGGGAGAGGTCCCGCGCGCAAGATCGCGATGGCGTCGTCGTGCGCGTCGCGCACGTGACAAATCACCGGGCGCTTGGCCGCGGTCGCAAGATCGAGGAAGCGCGCGAAGACCTCTTGCTGCACCTGCCTCGGCGAGTGGTCGTAGAAATAGTCGAGACCGGTTTCGCCGATCCCAACCACCCGCGGCGCCTTGGCCAGCTTTTCCAAGACAGGCCAGAACGCAGGCAAGATCTTGCCCGCATCGTGGGGGTGGATGCCGACGGCGGCGAAGACATCGTGCTCTTTGGTCGCCAACTCGGCGGCGCGCTCGGCGGTGGCGAGATCCCCGCCCGATCCGACACACACCATGGCCACGATACCGGCGCCCCGAGCGCGCTCGAGCACGGCGGGCAGGTCGTCATGAAAATCCTCGAAGTCGAGGTGGCAGTGCGAATCCACGATGCGCAGCATGGGCCAGGGCACGTTAGCGCGAATTGCTGTTCGCGCTACTCGATGATTTCGATTCGCCTCGGAACCTTGTGCGGGGCGAGTCGCTTGGCACAGTGGTCGAGCATCGAGTCGGTCTTGCAGCGTCCACAGGGAGTGATGCGCACGATGATATGGGTGGAGCCGGCGTCGTCGTATTCCACGTGGGCTTGCGCAGCCTTCACCTGTGCGAGGCCTTCCAGGCAACTTTCGATTTCGCCTAGGGCCACGGCTCTGCGGTCGACCCTGACGATGTCGTCCTCTCGGTGGCTGAGATGCAGACGATTGGCGCGGTCGAAATGGCCGACATCGCCCGTGCGCAGCCAGCCCTCCAGGAGACCGCGCCCCACCGCGATCTTGTTCCCGCGCACGGGCAGGTTTGGCAAGAACGTGGTGGACACGCCCGCGCCGCGTACCCAGATGGGGCCAGTCGCTCCCGCGGCCAGAGCCGCGCCGACACTGGTCGCGATGCGGATCTCTACACCAGGTAGCGCCTTTCCGACGCTCTCAGGGGAGGATCCATCGAGGTCGACGGCGGCGGGGCCGGTTTCGCACGCGTGGTAGCACGAGAGTACAGGCACCCCGAAGCGCTCGTGGCAGGCGCGGGCCACGGAAACCGGCAAGGGTACGCCCGAACAGACCAATCGAGTGCCGCGCTCACGCAGGGGCTTGGCGCTCGTGACCCGCGCGAGCAGCGCGAAGTCGCGCGGAGTTGCCGTGTAGAGGTCGATCGCTTGGTCGCTGAGAATCTTGGCCAAGCGTGGCCCTGCTGTGCCGTCGTCGAGATGGAGCGTAGCGCCGTGGGGAAGGGCGGCCAGGAATCCGAAATCGAAACCCTGGCCATCGAACAGTGGCGCCGCGCCGAGGACGTTGCTTTCCTGATCCAGCGCGAAGGCGGCGGCAAGCGTGCTGGCAATGCCGCGCAGCTGGCTCGCACCGCGCACGACGGCCTTGGGATCGCCACCGGCGTCGACGGTGAAGAGCACTACCTCGGGAGCCTCGGCGCTGTCGAGGCGCGGTCGCGTCCAGGGATAGAGAGCGCAGGTGAGCAGTGTGCCCGAGATGCGATGGCGGCTTTCCGCAGTCAACCGGGGTGTGTGGGGCCGACTTCCAAGGCGCAATGTTCCCGACGGCGCGGCCAGGGGATCGATGGCGTTGGGTCGGATGACGATGGCCCGAAGAGGGCACGCATCGAGGATCATGTCGAGGTCACGACCGCCCGTGGTCGGATCGATAGGTACGACCACGGCATCGAGCTTGGACAACGCGAGTGCCAACACCGCGAACTCGGGATCGTTGCCGAGCATGAGGCCCACCCAGTCCTGGGCCTGGATGCCCATGGCGCCAAGTTCGCGGGCTCGCCGTTCGACGCGATGGAGAAGCCCGCGCCAGGACAGATAGGTGTCGTGGTAGATGATCGCGTGCCCCGAGCCGCCAGCGGCGGTTCGGCTTTTCACAGTATGTTCCAGCCACTCGAACAGCAGCGACATGGCATCCTTCACCCACGATTCGGGTGAAGCATTGTATCAGCCCAGCCTGGAAAGAAACACCCTTAGCGATGGGCTAGGAGTCGACTGTGCCGACCCGCACTACCCGTCCCCTCGGTGGCGAGGTACTCGGCGACCACCTGACGGGCAACCGAATGAGCCCTGAGCTGAGACGCCACGGGATTGCCCAGCAGAACGGCAAAGGCGATCTTGGGATGGTCGGCGGGCGCGAACCCAATGAACCAGCTGTAGCCGAGCTGGCCGGCCTCAAGCGCGGCCGTGGCGCTTGGCAGGGTCGGATCGCTCGGGCGTCCGCGATAGAAGAGGGTGCCGGTTTTTCCCGCCACGTCGATAGGCAGGGTGGGGCGGCCCTTGCGATCGCGGAAGCTCCGATGCGCGGTACCCATGGTAGTCGTGAGCTGCATCATCTGGCCCACCTGCTCGGCGACGCTTCGGTCGAGAACTCGGCGGGATGGGAATCTGACCAGCGCTACTGGGGCGCCCTGGCCATCCACCGCCTTCTCGATCAATCGTGGCGCGGGCATCTCACCATGATTGGCGATGGTGGCGGCGAGCAAGGCGCCGTGGAGCGGGGAGAGCGAGCTATGCCAGAAGCCTGCGGCGGCACGGGCGAATTCCAGCGGTTCACGCGGGATCTCGACGTCGGAGGGCTCCAGCGGAGCGTCGAACCCGAGATCTTGTCCGAAGCCAAAGGAAGCCGCCATGCGCTCGAGCTGCTCGGGGCGTAGGTTGCGCGCGACCAGCTTGGCGATGATGGCATTCTGCGACTTGCCGATGCCGTAGCCCAGGCTGGCGCAGCTATGGTCGATGGCTGGCATGTCGATCAGGTTGTCGCGCAGTACCGAGGAAACGCCGGCGTGGTAGCAAACGCGCGTCTCGGGATCGACCTGTCCCTCTTGCAGCAGCGCCGACGCTGACACAACTTTGAACACCGAAGCCGCCGGCGCCCACGGGCGCAAGGCCAGGGTGGAAGCGTCGAGGGTGGGATCGGCTTTCGAGTAGCCGGCCAGCACCAGCACCTTGCCATCGGGAATCGAAATGACCGCGGCTGCGGCGAAGGGAAGGTGATGGGCGGCGAGCGCGTCCTCGACGGATCTTTGCAGCGTCGGATGAAGCGTCAGCTGGGCCAGGCCGCCGCCTTCGAGATCGGCAACGAAATGAGAACCCCGCAGGGCCGCGGTTTCGAGCGCAACCATCGGGCGAATGGGGCCGGCGTATTCGCCCATGACTTCTTCTTGGGCCGTCGCGGGCCCAGCCCAGCCCCCCATGGCCAGCACTGTCGAGAGGACTTTGAGTGAGATCCCAGAAGTGCTGCGAAAGGGCTCCATGAATACAAAGTCATACATGTAGGCAAGCGTGTCAAATAACCCTTCTTCTTTACCGCGCCCGAGTCCTGCCCTAACCTGAAGGAGTACCCTTGGCACGTCCCCCCACCAAACGCGACGACACCACGCCTGACCTGGATCACGTTCGGGCCAAGACCGTCGTCACCAGCATCAACCGCATCACCGAGCACCCGCCTACCAAGGAGGCGTGCTTGGTTGTCATCTATGGTCCCGAACTGGGACGCAAGCACGGCCTGGAGAGTCCCTCGATGACGCTCGGGCGCTCGAACAAATGCGATATCCAAATCGATCAAGAATCGGTTTCGCGCGCGCATTCCAAGATCGTCAACGCCGGACGCGCCGTGCGCATTCGCGACTTGGGATCGACGAACGGCACCTACGTCAACGATGAACTGGTCGAAGAGCGCACGCTGGTCGACGGCGACTTCATCAAGATTGGCCGCACCATCTTCAAGTTCCTCTCGGGTGGCAACATCGAACGCGCCTACCACGAAGAGATCTACCGCCTGACCACCGTCGACGGGCTCACCCAGATCTTCAACAAGCGCTATTTCTCCGAGGCGCTCGGGCGCGAGATCGCGCGCGCCACGCGCTATCGTCGCGAACTCTCCTTGGTCATGTTCGACCTCGACCATTTCAAAGAGGTCAACGATACCCACGGCCACCTGGCCGGCGATGCCGTGCTCAAGACGCTCTCGCTCACGGTCAAGGCCAAGATCCGCACCGAGGACATTTTTGCGCGCTACGGGGGCGAAGAATTCGCCATCATCCTGCCCGAAATCGACGGCCACAACGCCCATCAGTTCGCCGAGAAGGTTCGTCGCATCGTGGAGACGACCGAGTTTCGCTTCGAGGCCACCCAGATCCCAGTGACCATTTCGATGGGCGTTGCCACCTTGGATCCGGAAGAACCCACGCCGGCGGCGATCATCAGGCGTGCCGACGAGCGGCTTTACGAGGCCAAATCCGCGGGCCGCAATTGCGTCAAGGGCTGAGCGCGAAGCTGCCGCGAAGTCGCGAGGGGCTTTGACCGAGGCGGAAACCGTGCTGTAGTCTACCCGTGCCCGCAAGGTCAGCGGGTCCCCACTCGGTTCAGAATGGAAAGCCAATGAATGTAAGGCGCGGAATATTGCTCGCAACGCTGGCCCTATGCGCCGCTGCTCCGGCTGTCGCTCGTGCAGAGAGCGAAGCGGAGAAGAAGTCGCAGGCCAAGGTGCACTACGAGATGGCGACTCGCTTCTACGACGTGGGCAAGTACGGCGAGGCCATCGACGAATACGAGCAAGCCTATCTTCTCATCGAAGACGCGGCTTTGCTTTTCAACATCGGCCAGGCCTACCGTCTGTGGGATCGGCCAGAGGACGCCATTCGCTCCTACAAGAACTATCTGCGCCGACGTCCCGAGGCGAGCAACCGGGCCGATGTCGAGAAGAAGATCGCGGATCTCGAGCGAATTCTCGACGAGCGGCGCCGAGGCGCGCCCGCGCAGCCGCCACCCCAGCCTGTCCAGCCCGTCCAGGCAGTTCCGCCGCCGGCCACGAGCGTCTCCCCAACGTATCCCGAACCGACGCCAGTCCCTGGGCCGCCGGCCCCACTTGAACCGGCCGCAGCGCCCCTGCCCAAGGAGCAGCCAAGCGTGGTGAGTTTCGCGCAACCGGCCCCGACCGAACCCACTTCCTCCAACAGAAAATGGATCGCCTATTCATTGCTCGGCGTCGGTGGGGCGTGCCTTGTGAGCACAGTCATTGCCGCGGCCGTGGGGGCCAGCAAGGCCAAGAAGCTCGGGGATGCCTCGCAGAATCGGCAGCCCTTCGATCCGGCAGTCGAGGCGAACGGCAAGACCGCCAATACCGTTGCTGCTGTGTCGGCTCTCGCGGCCATCGCCACGGGAGGCGTCGGTGGCTACCTGCTGTGGCGATGGCGGGGATCTTCCGCGCCGTCCGTTGCTGTGGTGCCGGTGGCTGCGCCAACCTTCGCCGGTGGCTCGGCCTTGCTAACCTTCTAGGAATGGAGCGCCCATGACCAAAACCATCGAATGCGCGCTCGGACTTGCTGCTTGGCTGGCACTTGTCGGCTGCTACAACACGAACAGCATCAAGAATGGTGGCTTGGTGTGCGGCACAGGCAGCAGTTGCCCGTCCGGCTTCGCTTGCAGAAACGACGGTCCCGCGGGTTCGGCGGGGCACTGCTGGAAGAACGGGACCGGGCCGGCCACGGACGCTGGCGTGGGCAATCCGGACAGCGCCAGTCCTAAAACGGATGCGGATCTCGGGCCAGCGTGCGCCGTCGGCGTCGCACCGGCGCCCTACGGTCCGTTCGCCTTGTGCAGCGCGAATTTGCCGATCCCCGGCAGCACCTGCGATCCGGTCTGTCAGAATGGCTGTCCGTGCAACCACCGCTGCGTTCTCGACGCTACGACCAACAAGACTTTCGTTTGCGAAGCCTCGGCGGTGCCAGCGGGAACGGCTTTTGTTCAGCCGCTTGGGCTGTGTAACGGTTCCAACCTCGATCTCTGCGCGCCCGGTTCGGTGTGCACCAACGACGATCTTTGCCAAGATCTCTGCCACAAGACCTGCCGAACCGATCAGGATTGCGGCAGCGGCAGTCGCTGCACCGCGAGCACCATCGTGGTGGACGGTCAGGCGGTGAGTAATCTTTTCTTCTGCTCGCCCCCCGTCGAGACGTGCAATCCCACGGGAAATGCCAACTGCGGGACCGCGCGGGCCAATTTCAACTGCGTGTTCTTGGCCGGACTCACCGGCGTGGCCAATACCGACAACACGGTTTGCGACTGCTCCAATGGGCACACGGTGCCGGTCGGCCAGGCCTGCTCTTTGTTGCCGGACAACTGCCAGCCGGGATCCGTTTGCGTCGGCACCGCAGGCAACGCCACCTGCCACCAAACCTGCACGAAAGCCGCGGTCTCGGCGTGTCCCGCCGGCGGCGTGTGCAACGCAATCTACGGTTCTCAGATCTATGGCTACTGTCGCTAGCCCTTCCCTATCTGGAAGAGAAGTTCTTCCCATCACCACTAGAGACGCCGCACGGATCTTGTGGTATTCGCAATTGGACCCATGAACGACCGGGATAGCAAGGATACCTCGCGCTCTCCAGCCGCAGGCCCTGTCGGTGATGTCACCGACGAGGCTCTGGTCGAGCGAGCCCGCGCCAAGGATGAGGCCGCTTTCGAAGAACTCGTCAACCGCTACGAAAACAAGCTCTACCGGCTGGCCATGCGCTTCGTGCGCAACGAGACCGACGCGCAGGAAATTCTTCAGGATGCCTTTTTGTCCGCCTGGCGCAACCTGCCCAGCTTCGAGGGCAGGGCGCAGTTTGGCAGCTGGATGTATCGGGTCACGGTCAATGCGGCGCTCATGCTTCTGCGCAGCCGCAACCGCCACCCCGAGGTTACCGTGGACGATGTCGAGCCCGCGGTCTTGAACGATGCCGTGGCCGAAAGCGGCCAGACCATGCGGGCCAACTCCGACTGGTCTTCGCGGCCGGACGATCAGCTGCAATCTGCCGAAATGCGTGCTCACATCCAGACCTCGGTCGATGCCCTACCGGATGGTTTGCGCACGGTCTTTCTTTTGCGCGATGTCGAAGAACTGTCGACGGAAGACACTGCCGAGATGCTCGGGTTGTCGGTGCCGGCGGTCAAGACGCGCCTGCATCGTGCGCGGCTGGCGCTTCGCGAAGCCATCGGGCGATACTTCGTGCGCTGACGGGCGCCCCGCAACCTGTCGGATTGCCGCTATACTTCGGATATGCTCGTCTGGCGGTCTTGCCCGCGGGGCCGCCTGTGGGCGGCGCTGACAATCACGTTCGCGCTTCTGCGTCCTTCGTCCGCTTCGGCGTCGGGCGCAGCTCCTGGCCGCGCGGCCGACGTCGCGCGCGATCGACTGCGGGCGAGCCACGGCCGTCCCGAGGCCATCGCGGCACTGGCTGCCTTGGTGCGGAACGAAGATTCCCTCGGGCCTGGTCAGTTGTCGCAGGTCCTGCGCGAGATTGTCGATGGCAAGCTGGGCGGTCCCGCCGACTCGCTGGTTGCGTCCCAGGCGACCTACCTGTTGTCGGTGGAAGAGGACCGGCAGGGTGACTTCTCCACAGCGGCGAGGCGAAGAGACGCGCTCGGGCTGATGCGCGACTTTTGGGTGGTCGGTCCCTTCGATGCCCAAGGCCGCAGTGGGTTCGATCGCGCGTTTCCGGTCGAGGAAGAAGGCAAGTCGATCGATCCCCGGACGGGCAAACGCTATCCAGGCAAAGAGCGCGAGGTCGGGTGGCGGCGCGTTCCGGCGGCGGCTTCGGTGCAAGGCGCGCTTTTGATCGACGCGATTCTTCGGCCAGACAGCGACGCGGTTGCCTACCTGCTTGCTTACGTAAACAGCGATCGGGACAGATGGGCAGCTTTGCGTCTTGGCAGCCCCGGCCCGGTGAAGGCATGGCTGGGCGGCAACCCAATCCTCGCCAATGACGTCGTCAGGCCGGCGTGGCTGGATCAAGACGTGGCAGCGGTGCACCTCAAGCGGGGCGCGAATCCCTTGCTGATCAAGACCGTGATCACGCATGGGGCGTGGCGGCTGTTCGTGCGCCTGACCGAACTCGACGGACGGCGGCTGGCGGGCGTCACGACCGGCGCGGACGTGCCCTCGACCGGTGCTATCTACGCCGATGTGTCAGGCCGGCCGCCCAAGGTGCGCGATCTTGGCAAGTTGATGCAAGAGCGGGCGGAACGTGCGCCGGTCTCGACGGCGGCGCGCGCGTGGCTCGACGAAGCCCTCTATCTTTCGTTGGTGCAGTCGGCGGATAGCGAACGCCGGGCTGTCGAGAACGCGGCGAAGAAGGCGGTTCCGGCGCCGAGCGCGCGAATTACTCCGCTGGCGGCAGAGGCCCTGTTGCTGGTGGGCAGCGTGGCCCGCGAAGAGGACGACCGCCGCGCCGCCTTTGAGCGCGCGCTGCCGGCGCTGGCGGGCAGCGAGGATCGGGCGAGTGCGCTGGCGGAAATCGGCCGGCTGTGGCGTAGCCAGCGTCGCGACGACGCGGCCACGTCCAGCTGGCGGCAAGCCATCGCGCTCGACCCCAACTGCGTTCAGGCGCAGCTCGCGCTGGCGCGCGAGGAACAGGACGCTGGCATGGCCGCGTCCGCCCTGGTGCGCCTGTCCGCCCTGTCCGAGGACAAGCGGCGACTACCGCTCGTGCTGGACGCGCTGGCCGACGTTTTCAGAACCCTTGGTCGGCCTGGGGAGTCCGATGCCGCGATTCGAGCCATCGGTGGTCTGCGCAGATCCGACATCGGGGTCTTGCGCCAGCTGGCCGCTTCCGCGCGCAGACGCGGCGATCTGGCCGAGGTGGCGCGGTTCGACGGCGAGGCCCTGCGCTGGCGTCCTGACCTGACTGCGCTGGTCTTCGATCAGGCGAGCGCGCTCGAAAGCAGTGGCGACGTGGCGGGCGCCCGCGCGGTCTTTCACGAAGCCCTCGCGCGCATGCCCGAGGATGCCGGCCTCCCCGACGAGCTGGGCCGGCTGGAGGCGCGCACGGGGCGCTTCGAGGCGGCCATCGCGAGCATGCGACGCGCGCTGGAACTGCGGCCCCAGAACCCGAGCCTGCGCCGCTACATGGAGGCGCTGGCAGCCGCGCAGAAGGCCAAGCGCGGCGGCCGCGTGGTCGACGATTGGGTCAGCGAGTTTGCGGCCGACGGGGAGGCACTGGCGCGTGAGGTGCTCTTTGGGCCTGGAGCCAGCGACGATGCGTCGGCCGAGATCATCCTTGATAGAACGGTCGTGCGCGTGCACGGCAACGGGCTTGCCGAACGCTTCGTTCAGCACCTGGTCCACGTGCGCAGCGAGCGCGCGGCTCGCGAGAACCAGGAAACCTGGGTTCGCTTCGAACCAGGCCGGCAAGAAGTCGAAATTCGCAAGGCCCGCATCCTGCGCCGGGCGGCGAACCAGGACATCGAAATTTCGGAGGCCACCGGGCGCGACGAACGCGAACTGTCCGAGCCTTGGTACGGCCTGTACTACGACACCCGCGCCGATATCGTGGCCTTCGAGAATCTGCGCGCCGGTGACGTGGTGGAGGTTCAATACACCGTCGCGGATGTGGGCTACAGCAACGAGTTCGCCGACTACTTCGGCGATTTCGAGATGATCGCCGATGCCTTGCCCACCCGGCGCTGGGACTACACGCTGATTGCGCCCAAGACGAGAACCTTCTACTTCAATCCGTCGCGCCTGGCAGGTCTTGGACCCAAGACGGAAAGCCGCGGCGCCGAGGTTCTGTACAAGTTCGAAGCCACGCACGTGCCTCGGGTCGTGAGCGAACCGGCCATGCCGGGCTTTGCCGAAGTCGCGCCCTACTTGCACGTCAGCACCTATCGCACGTGGGAGGAGGTTGGGCGTTGGTATTGGAATCTGGTGGCGGATCAGATGCAGGACGACGGGACACTGGCCAAGGCCGCAGCGCAAGCCACCGCGGGTTTGACCGCGACGCTCGACAAGGTGAAGGCCATCCATCGCTTGGTGGTCGAAAGCACGCGCTACGTGGGGCTGGAATTCGGCATCCACGGCTACAAGCCCTACAAGTCGACGCAGGTGTTTCAGCGCCGATTCGGCGATTGCAAGGACAAGGCGACGCTGATCATGACCTTGCTTCGCAGCGTGGGGGTCGAGACCGAACTGGTCCTTCTGCGCACCCGGCACGACGGGCGCATCGACGCGGCGCCGGCGTCTTTGGCCGTGTTCGACCACGCCATCGCCTACGTGCCCGCGCTCGATCTCTATCTCGACGGCACGGCCGAGTTCTCCGGGGTGGCCGAGCTGCCCGCCGAGGATCAGGACACCATGGCCCTGCGCGTGTCCGCGCATGGAGCCAAGCTCGTGCGCACCGCCCTGCTTGCCCCGGAGAGCAACCTGGCTCTGCGCAAATGGCAAGTCGACCTGCACGCGGACGGCTCGGCCGAAATCGCAGAAGAGCTCACCATCGCGGGCCAAGCCGCACACGAGTGGCGCTCGCACTACCAAACTACCGGCGAGCGGCGCGAACGCTACGCCAAGGTGATGAGTGGCCGCTTCGCAGGGGCCGTTCTGGAGGATGTCGCGATGGACGTCGGCGAGCGCAACAGCCCGGTGGCCGTGCGTTCGCGGGTGCTCGTGCCGCGGATGGGCGAACGGCTTGCGAGCGGCGAGATGCGCCTGCCATCGAGTTCGCGCGACGCGGACTTTACCAGCACCTACGCCCGTCTGGGCGAGCGCCGTTGGCCGCTCGTACTGGGGTATCCCTGGCGCCACGAAGAACAGGTCACGTATAAGCTGCCCGACGGGATTCGTGTCCTTCACGCTCCCGGCGCGCGCAAGATCGAAAGCCCCTTCGGTACTTTCACCTTGGCCGTGGACAGTTCCAAAGATCTCCACACCATTGGCGTGACAACCGTGCTGCTGGTGACGAGGAATCGCATCGAGCCGTCTGACTATGCCGCCTTCCGCGCTTTTCTGCGCGACACCGACGCTGCGCTGGCCGAGCGCATGGTCGTCGGGGTGGAGAGGGCGCCATGATCGAGTCCACGCGAGCTTTGCGCGCAGGCCTTGTTGCGCTTTTCGTTGCCGGACTAGGCTGCGCGTCGACCGTGGGCGCGCGGCGGACGGGCGAGCCGGAATCGGCGGGTTCCCAGGGCTGGTTGGACTTGCGCGACGGCAAACCCGACGCGGCCGCGGCTGCATTCGCGCGCGTGCTCGCCCTCGACGCAACCAACGCGCGGGCGCTTTTCGGCGCGGCGAACCTGGCTTTCGAGCACGGCGACCCCGGCGCGGCACTGGGCCACGCGCTGGCGCTGCTAGAAGTCGCAAGCTCGGGGAAGGATCAGATTGCGGTGGCACTTGCGGCCGCAACTCTGTCGCGCATTTCGCGACTCATGGCCGAGATCCCCGATCGCCGGTCTGCCGAGGATCGACTGATCGCACTCGCACCGGAGCACCTGCCTTGGCAGGCCCAGTACTTGTTCGCCCTGACCGTGATCGACATTGCTCGCAAACGGGCGGACGAAGCCCTGCTGGCCAAGTCTTTGGCGCATGCGGGCTGCGCGCATGCCGTCCAGTTCGTGGGCTCCTGGGGCCGGCTGCCATCGCTCGATCTCGACGGCGAAGCGTTCGATCCGGAAGACAAGCCGCGCGCGCTGATTCCCGCCGGGTGCCAGTTCCAGCTCAATGCCGCCGACAACCGCAACGGCGTCAGGGTATTGCGCGCGGAGATAGCATCGTCCAGCGGGCGCTTCGACTTGGTATTCGACTACGGCGGGCCGGCCCGCCTGCGCGTCGACCAAGGGCCGTGGCGAAAGCACGGCGGATCGCCCGATGTCTATGGACCGCGCTGGTCCGCCGAGCGCATCGAAACCAGCGCTGGCAAGCACGCCGTCGAGATTCGCATCGGCGTCTACGGGTCGACTGCGGATCTCGCGCTCTTGGCCATTCCCGCTGGTGATGCAAGCCCGATCGCTACCGCGAACCTTTCCCCCGGCGATGCGGCGATGATGGATCTCGCCGGGGCGATGGAGGCGAATCTGACTGGCGAGGTCGAACTGCTGCTCGACCAGATCGAACGCCTCTCGGCGCACAAGCACTTTGCGCTCGGGTTGGCCGCGGCCGCACGCCTCGGGGAAATGGATCCGACCCGACCCTCGGACATCATGCGCGATCGGGCGCGGGCTTTGTGGCAGCAGGCGCTGGCCAGCGATCCGGGCATGGCGCGCGTGTGGCTCGACCTTTCGAGGCTTGATCTGCAGAACGATCGGCCGCGCGAAGCCACGGAAAAAGCCGAACGAGCTCGGCAGGTGGCGCCGGCGTGGTGGCCCGCGCACCTTGCGGTGGCGACCGCCCTTCGCGGACAGGGACTGGAACAGCCAGCCGACACCGCCCTGGCTGCGGGGCTGGCCTTGGCCGAAGGTGGGGCGGGCGCCTGCGAGATGATCGAGGAAGCCTTCCACCGCGCCGAGGCGCGCGACGATGTCCACTCGGCCGAGCGCCTGGTGGAACGACTCGGCCGCTGCGACGCCCAGGACGGCAATCCACGACTCTTTGCCTCGCGACGGGGCGACCTCGACAAGACGCTGGCGCTTCTCCGCCGGGCCTTGCCCACCAGCGCGGAGCCGCTGTGGCTGCGCTCGGAGATCGCCGAGGTCCTGCTTTCTCAAGGCCATCTCGA